>OBLI01000155.1_pt1 | contig 73889 bp, 58 predicted proteins | sample 1519701 | NCBI WGS metagenome assembly OBLI01 (sample SAMEA3663005, study PRJEB22513) | pig gut metagenome | biome: pig gut; feature: pig-associated habitat; material: faeces | place: France | collected 2012
TACTTTTATTTCGTCGAGGTTATGACCTCTATAATAGTTCTCATCTGAGATAGCTCCAAACAAGGAAAGTTGGAGATTGTTGTACTCTCCAGGGAAGAAGAGAATCAGGTTGTTCTGCTTTGCCAACTCGTCGAGGTTGTTGAGTATGCCATGTGAGCGGATAAATGGATAGACTCTGCCTACACCAGTGATGAATGCAAAGTCAGGATTCTGTTCGCTTATCATTTCGCTGATGCGAGGAATGACAACAGATTTGATGTCAAGGATGCTGTCAATGGTAGAGACAATATCCTCTTGTTCAAGATTCTGTTCTTCTTCGAGTATGGTTTCAAGCACACCTTCCTCATTGAGCAAAGTGACACAGAGGTCATACAGGTCAATGGTCATTGCCGTTTTACCTTTCTTGGCAAGACGGTTGACCAATCGCTGAGTCTGACTGTTCAACTCGGTTTGACCTTGGTTTGGTATTGGTTGGATGAACAATGGAAGTTCACCGCCAAGGTTCTTGCCAAAGTCTGGGGATATGAGTTTTCGGAACACCTCTTCAAAGAGGTAGTCCATATCACGATAGTTATTCATATAAGCTAATGGCATTACTTATTTCGTTATTCGAGTAAAGGAAAGCTGCAAGGAGTTTTGGATCATCCTTCACGATGGCACACTCAACCTTTTCTGGAAGGTAAGGACGCTGCAACAATCCCGTGTCAACAGACTCTATGATTTCCAGTTGTTCAAGGATGCGGAATACAACCTGTCGCATCTTGGCTACAGTTTGGTCAGTCACGGCTTCGAGTTCTGGGTGGATGTACTTCTTTTCATTGAAGAACTCATTGAAGTTTGCCTGAGTCACCTTCTCGTACTGATTATAGAAGCACTCTCTTACATTCTCTGAAATAAAATCAAAGATGAAGGAGTGTGCTTTGCAGATTGCCAGTAATACGATAATGCGACGAACAGCAGCAGTTCCATCAACGAGCAGAGAGAGCTCCACTTCGTTTAGGGCTTCCAGACGCTGTTTCATCAAGGCAAAGTAGCGGACATTGGAAGACATCTTATCCTTCTCCATCAAGTTTTCCTTGAAGGTCTTGTCTTTGGTCTTCTCCCAGTCACCGCCACAATCCAAGAATGCCTCTGCCACAGCACGCATCTCATTGAGCATTGCTGCACCAGCGGTAAAGCCTATATTATATGTTTCTTGTTCTGTTGCCATTTATACTTCCTCATCAATTTGAACTTCGTCATGGCGAATCAACTCATTGACATCAACGTTGAGAACTTTTGATATTTTAATAAGTGTTTCGAGGTTTGGCTGTGAGAAATTGGTCATCCACTTGGAAACAGTAGCCTGACTGACTCCCAATTTTTCGGACAACCAAGTGTTGGATAAATCCTTCTCTGCCATTACGACTTTTAGTCGATTCAATTTTTTACTTCCATATTACCGTAAATTATAGGTACAAATATACAAATAATTGCGAAATAATTTTCTTTTTGCGAAAGTTTTTAATAAAAACTAAGGAAATTTTCTCCTTTAGCGCCCAAAATCGATATTTTGAGACTATTTTATTACACATTATTTATAAATATGGGTGAACAGTTCCTCAAATGAATTCTTTCGGGCACGGTAGATAGTTTCAACAAGCCATACGAGAGGGATTGGTGGGAGAGGGATTGGCTTCGCCTTTCCCTGGCTGCTCGCCGCAGGGGCCCTTGCAAAGTTTAAGTTGTGAATCTATCGAGGGCTACACTTCGTGTAGCTTTTCTTTGTTTTTATCTATACTCTTTCAAAAGCAAGCTTTTGACGAGCATAGATAAAAACAAAGAGCAGTTCTTCGAACTGCTCGATAGATTCACAACTTAAACTTTGCGGAGAGAGAGGGATTCGAACCCCCGGAGGTGTTACCCTCAACGGTTTTCAAGACCGCCGCAATCGACCACTCTGCCATCTCTCCAAAATGTCTGTAGACGCTAAGCTTTGCCTTTCTTTTTCCTTTCGCTTTGCGCTTACGGAGTGCAAAGTTAATGCTTTTTTTTGGTTCTGCCAAATTTTTTCACCCTTTTATTGCGTTTTTTTATCACTCAAATGATCGTCTCTCTCCTATTCTCTGAACTCTAAGAGCGCGTTCCTTTTAAGGAAAGTGCTCTTAGTTACTTTTTTAGTATTTTTTTTGCCAATTTTGATAATTTATTTTGCATATATAAATGAAATTTGTAATTTTGGGAAATCTTTAATAGATATGATCTAATACAAATGTGTATCCATTAGACATATTGTCATGTCTTTGACGTAGATTCATCATAATTGTGCCTAAAACAGAGCGTTTTAGCCTATTTTGAATTAGCCCTTTCAGACGGAGCATTATAATTGCTCTTGGCTGTTGTGTCTATGGAGTTGTAGGATTATGTCAGTTAAGGAGTGTGATTGATACAGATGATAATAGTATATTGCCTATATAGTATTTTGCTATTTAGGAGTTGTTAACTTTGAAATTTATAATTCTAATACCAATAACACAGTAATGAGTAAGCTTTCTTCTTACAGCCTTGAGCGACAAGGGGAGATCCTGACCGAGGTGACTCCTCTATCGGAATGTGATTTTTTGTATGTAGTAGACCGCACGAAGGATAGTTTTACTTTCCCGGTGCATCGACATGCAGAGTATGAGATTAATTTTGTACAGAATTGTGCCGGTGCACGACGCATCGTAGGCGATTCGATCGAGGAGGTCGGCGAGTTCGATCTCTGCATTGTGGGTCATGGCGTGGAGCATGGTTGGGAGCAGCATAACTGCAAGAGCAATCATATCCGTGAGATCACCATTCAGTTTCCGGTGGATATATTCGGCAATGAGATGTTGCGTCGCACGCAGATGCAGTCGGTGAAGACGCTGCTGGAAAATGCCTCGAAGGGTGTATGCTATCCGGTGACGAGCATCATGCATATCTTCCATCATATTGAGGATCTGCTGAATGCCCGTTCGAGTTTCTATCAGATGATGAAGCTCATCGAGATCTTGCATCTTCTGGCCATCGACGCTGATGGGCGACTCTTGTCGAGCAGCGTCCATGCCGGCAAGCATTCGACGGTGAGCAGTGCTCGCCTGCGTAAGGCGCAGGAGTATATCGCCGCCAACTATCAGAATGAGATCCGCCTGAATGATCTGGCGAAGATGGCCAATATGTCGCCTTCGTCGTTCAGTCGCTTCTTCAAGTTGCGCACAGGCCGTTCGATCTCGGATTACATCATCGGGATACGTCTTGACGTGGCATCGCGCGAGTTAGTGTCGAGCAATAAGGCGATAGCCGACATTTGCTTCAGTTCCGGCTTCAACAATGTTTCGAACTTCAACCGCATTTTCAAGAAGAACAAAGGGTATACCCCCAAAGAATTCCGCGAGATCTACAAGCGCAACAAGATCATAGTATAGAGCACGCTCCAAGAACGCGCTTTTAAGAGCGCTTGAGCTCTAATAAAAGGGGGTGTATCTTTTATGGATACACCCCCTTTCGGTCGATATAATCAAATCTCAAATATTAGATCTTCGATGGGATTGGATTAGAGTTTCGGGCCGGCTTCGGCGAGTTTCTTGCCGAGGTCGTTGGTCTCGAACTTTTTGAAGTTGTCGATGAACATCTGAGCGAGCTTCTTAGCCTTCTCTTCCCATTCTTTGGGATCTGCGTAAGTGTCGCGGGGGTCGAGGATGTTGGGATCCACGCCGGGGAGCTCGGTAGGTACAGTGAAATCGAAGTAGGGGATCACCTTAGTGGGAGCCTTGTCGATGTCGCCATTGAGGATGTCGTCGATGATGCCACGAGTATCGCGGATGGAGATACGCTTGCCGGTGCCGTTCCAGCCGGTGTTCACGAGGTAAGCGTGAGCGCCTGATACCTGCATTTTCTTTACGAGTTCCTCAGCATACTTGGTGGGGTGGAGTGAAAGGAAAGCCTGGCCGAAGCAAGCGGAGAAAGTGGGAGTGGGCTCAGTGATGCCGCGCTCAGTGCCGGCGAGCTTAGCGGTGAAGCCGCTGAGGAAGTAGTATTGAGCCTGCTCATTGTTCAGGATAGATACGGGAGGAAGCACACCGAAGGCGTCGGCGCTGAGGTAGATTACCTGCTGAGCAGCCGGGCCCTTGGATACGGGCTTCACGATGTTGTTGATGTGGTGGATAGGATAAGAAACGCGAGTGTTCTCAGTCACGCTCTTGTCGGCGAAATCGCACTTGCCATCTTCAGCCACAGTCACGTTCTCGAGGAGAGCATCGCGCTTGATAGCGTTGTAGATATCGGGCTCGCTTTCAGGGTCGAGGTTGATTACCTTGGCGTAGCAACCACCTTCGTAGTTGAAGACACCCTCATCGTCCCAGCCATGCTCGTCGTCGCCGATGAGTTTGCGCTTGGGGTCTGTAGAAAGAGTAGTCTTACCTGTGCCGGAGAGACCGAAGAAGATAGCGGTAGAAGTCTCCTCCATGTTGGTGTTGGCAGAGCAGTGCATAGAAGCGATGCCACGGAGAGGATTGAAGTAGTTCATCATAGAGAACATACCCTTCTTCATTTCGCCGCCATACCAAGTGTTGATGATCACCTGCTCACGCTGCTTGATGTTGAAAGCAACTACAGTCTCAGAGTGGAGACCGAGTTCCTTGTAGTTTTCGCATTTAGCCTTCGAAGCGTTGAATACCACGAAGTCGGGCTTGAACACCTTGAGTTCCTCTTCTGTGGGGCGGATGAACATGTTGGTAACGAAGTGAGCTTGCCAAGCCACCTCCATGATGAAGCGCACGCACATGCGAGTGCTCTTGTTGGCGCCGCAGAAGACGTCGACTACATAGAGAGTCTTGTCTTCGAGCTCCTTGACAGCCTTCTCGCGGAGCTTGTTCCACACCTCAGTGGTGATGGGCTTGTTGTCATTCTTGTATTCATCTGATGTCCACCATACGGTGTTCTCAGTCTCCTCATCCTTTACCAGGTATTTGTCTTTGGGAGAACGTCCGGTGTATACGCCGGTGAATACGTCTACAGCGCCGAGTTCGGTAACATGACCTTTCTCGTAGCCTTCGAGGTTGGCGTCAACCTCTGCTTTGTAGAGATCTTCGTAAGAGGGATTGTGAATGATGTTCTTCACATCCTTGATGCCGTACTGGGACAGATCTAAATTTGCCATAATTTAATGATTAAATGAAAATATTGGTTTTGATTATATTTTTAACTTTAAGTCTAATTTCCTTTTTGACAGTGCAAAGTTAGTAAATTTTATTCAAATAAGTATCGTTTTTAAAGAAAAATTTCTTTAATAACCGATAAAGTGCTTATTTTTGACTTTTTAGCCCCCGATTTTAAAGAAAATTTAATCTTTCGGGGGCTAAAAATCTATTCGATAGTCTTGGTCTGTGAGAGATTACTCTTTAACGCCTTGGGGAGCGACGTAAGTGCGCTGAGCGAGTTCGCGGTCGATCTGGAGCAGGCCGGTGCCATCTTCGCCGACGAGGCGGAGGGAGTCGAGGATGCCCATCACGTTAGCCTCCTCTTCCACTTGCTCGGCGATATACCAGTTGAGCATCTGGCGAGAAGCATAATCTTTCTCCTCTTCAGCCAAGGCGTAGAGGGCGTAGATGCGCTCGGTCACTTTGCGTTCATGTTCGAGAGTGTCGGTGAAGGCCTCGACCAGTGAACCCCATTCGGTCTTTACGAGGTTGATCGGCGAGAGGTTCACCACGCCGTCGCGGTCGTGAACATAGTTTATGAAGATCTCGGCATGAGCGATTTCTTCCTTCACTTGGACGCCAAACCAATTAGCGATACCATTCAAACCCTTCTCCTTCCAGAAGTTGGAGAGTGAGAGATAGAGATAAGCGGAGGTGAACTCGAAGTTGATCTGATCGTTGATGGCGCTTGCCAGTTTGTCACAAATTTTCATTTTCGTTATGTTTTTAGGTATTTTATTTTGTTAGTTAGAGCGTACGCTCTTAATTCATGATTGCGGTAGGGTAGTGCGGGCGAGTGATGTCGAATGTCGGCATTATGCCTTGTCCCTCTATACATATAACGCAAATTTTTATGATAAGTATCTATCGAGGTGAGATTTTTTAGTTATTTTTGCAATTATTTTTGTAATTAATTTTGCAATATATATAATAAGGTGAAAAAATTGGAATATAGTTCGGGCAATTATCTTGTCACAGATCCGGAGGGGATGGTGGGCCGCTATCTGCTGCCGATGCTCTCTGCGCGCACGCCGCTGTCGGAGCGCATACTCTTTCATCTTGCCGGCACCGATGAGGATGCTGATGCCGAGGCGCTGAATGTGGAGGCGACTCGTCGGCTCTTGGAAAGGCTTGAGTCGGAGGATAAGATGCCTCGTCAGATCCTCTATCTCAGCAGTCATCGGGTGTATAGTGCCGATGCTGGGGAGGGTGTGGATGAGAGTCGGATGCTGTCGCCTCAGGGGGAAGCGGGTCGTACACGGGCTCTGACCGAGCAGTTGCTCGAGGAGTGGGCCGCGGACCATGGCGTGATGCTGACGATAGTCAGAGCCGCCTATACCTTTGGCAAGGGGGTCGAGGGCGATATGCGCCGACTTTTTGATAGGGTGGTGGCAGGCCGATATGTGCATATACGGGGTAATGATGCCTGCATGAGTGCCGTTACCGCCTACGATGTGGCGCGCACGTTGGTGGCACTGGCGGGTCATCCGGGAGTCTACAACGTGTCGGATGGCCGTTCCCACAGATGGATAGAGGTGGCTGAGGCGATGAGTCGCAATGCCGGCGACTGCAAACGAATGCCACATCTGCCGGCGAAGTGGGCGAAGTTTATTTATAATTGGTTTGGCGCCTTGCCGATAGTGGAGTTGCTGCTCGGGCCGAAGGCACAGGGACCGGTGTCACACACGTTGACGCTCGACAATAGCCGTGTGGTAGAGACCACAGGTATAGAGTTTTACGACGCGATGGCAGTAGTGGCACGCACAGAAAAAGAATATCCTTATGAAGATGCTTGAGAAGATACAGCGGGGGCTGAAGGATTGTGGCGACACGCTTGCCTCGTTGGTGAAGATCGTTTTGATGTCGCGTCGTCCCTCGCCGCGGAGTCGCGATGAGAAGGGAACTGTGATAGTGATGGGCAATGGACCCTCCCTGCGCACAGCCATGGAGGAGGATATGGATGTGCTGATGGCATATCCGAGGCTGGCGGTCAATCTTTCGGCGCTGGCGCCGGAGTTCCGGCAGTTGCGTCCCGACTATTACATACTCGCCGACATAGCCTTCTTTCTGAAGGAGAAGACCGGCAAGGTGCCGGCGCTCTGGGAGGCGTTGCAGCAGGTAGACTGGGAGATGACCCTCTTCTTGCCCGCCACGGCGCGACGGATGCCGGAAGTGAAGCGACTCCCGGAGTGTATCACACTGAAGTTCTACAACCTCACCCCGGCAGTAGGGTGGAAGTGGCTGATGCATCCCATCTACGATTGGGGATGGGCGATGCCGCGACCGCGCAATGTCTTGATTCCATCGATCATGTCGCTGATGAGAGAGGGGTTCAAGGAGATTGTCCTGATCGGTGCCGACCACAACTGGAGCAAAACACTATGGGTCACCGACCGCAATTGTGTCGTGTCTGTGCAGCCACACTTCTACAAGGATGACGATAAAGAATTGCGTCGAGCTGAAGAGATCTTCAAGAACGTCCGTCTTCACGAAGTCTACGAGAACTACGCCATAGCCTTCAAGAGTTACTTCTATGTCAAGGCATACGCCGAGTGCTGCGGTGTGAAGATCCTGAACGCCACCCCCGGCAGCTTCATAGACGCCTTCCCCCGCCTCCACCTCCGCGACCTGAAAAAACAGGCTCATTAAGGAGCGCACTCTATGCCTCAAGGTATGTCTCTCTATGGCTCGGTGAATAGGTCGTTGGATGTGATTTGGGAGTGGATGCTATTTAGCGAATAGGCGTTCTTGATGAGTCCGTAATTGCTGATTAGTGTTAGTGCTATCCTCTTACGAGTCTTTGTAAGGTGACGGAATATGGAGACTTTGTTTTGCAAATTCTCCATATATCTCTTGTCAATCAAGTAGGGTTCTTCCGAATATTTGATTTCGCAGACGTTGATCACCTTGTCGCTGCGGTCGATCAAAAGATCGATCTGGGCTCCCGGATGCATTTGAGTGGCAGTAGTGCTCCATGCATATTCGTTTGTGATTACTCCGCTTATACCCAAGGCTTTCTTGATCTGCTCGGAATGTAGCAGACAAACTCTCTCAAATGCCAACCCACACCACGTGTGGTAAATAGAGGCTGACTGTATTTTTGACCAATAATTGGCATCGGTGATCTTTCGAGGCTCGATAAATTTGAAGTAAAAGAGGGTATAGTTGTCGATAAGTTGGAATATAGCCCCTTTACGCTTCGATCCAATCGCTTGATATCTGCGGATAAAACCACAATTTTCCAAGTCTTCCAGATATCTTGTCAGTAAGCCGCTTGAAGAAATCTTCGCATTCTCTACGATTTCTTCACGAGTCATCCCCACCTTCTTTTTCCCCAATGTGGTGATTATATTGATGTAGATCTCCGGTTGCTTGAAGAGTGATGCATATAGTTCGGAGAACTCATTCTTTAATTTAGGATTTCTACCGAAGAACATGTTGTCGATATTTTGCGATAGGCTCAGCGATCGGTCGAGTAGCGACCAATAGAAAGGCACGCCGCCAAATATCATATATGCTTCGATGATTTCAGCTCGCGTCATAGGGATGCCGATCGATTGGCAATAGAGTTCACATTCATGCAGATTGAAAGGCTGAAGGTGTATTTGCTCGTTCAGTCGATTGTGTAAGCCGCCCCGATTTCGTAGTATGTTCTTTACCATCCAGGAAGTGGCAGAACCGCATACTATCAGCAAGATGTCTTTTCTGGCAGATGCCCATGCATTCCAAAAATACTCGAATGCGGGCAGAAAACCGGATTTTGGGGCATCCATCCAAGGCAATTCATCTAAAAAGACTACCTTCTTGCCATCCGGCAAACGCTTGAGGTATTGCTCTAAAAGGTGAAAAGCGGTTATCCAGTTGGTGGGGCACGCAGTTTCCTCCAATCCATAATCTTTCAGCGTCAGATAAAAACGCAGAAGTTGATCATGAGTTGAAGTATTTGCCATCCCGGAGTAGGTGAAAGCAAAGTTGTCTTCAAACACTTCTCTGACTAAATAAGTCTTACCCACTCTTCTCCTACCGAATATGGCAACAAACTTGGATTCATTAGAATCGTATGCTCGTTGCAAGTCTCGGATCTCTTCTTCTCTACCTACTAACATAAGCATTTGTTTTTATGTTGGCAAAGATAATAAAAAATCCATTAAAGATGCGCTTCCAAATGTCGATTTTTTTTCGACATTTGGAAGCGTATCGATTTTGAAATTTGATAAATACTTGACAAACAATAAAATAAGTTTACAATGAAATTTTAAAAAATGGCAAAATAAAGTTCCAAATGAGGCGATTTTACCCCACATTTGGAAACGTATCGCCGAAGTGGATCCACGAGGATGTCACTTCGGCGGCTTTTTTTATAATCCCAAAAACATAAACCGGCTATGATACCCTGACGGTTTAGCTTTTGGCATGTGGGTCAAATTTAAGGAACTCGCTTTAAGCCATGGGAGCTGCTACGGGAGCTGTCAACTCATTATAAGTCTTGTTTACTGCATTTTGCAGGTATAGACGCTTGCAGTATACCACCAAAGTCATGATGCCGAGGGTAAGAGGCCCGAGCAAGAAGATGGTGAGAAGATAGGTAGAGGCTTGTAGACCCATGGGGCGTTGATTGGCAACAAGATAAGCATTGCAACGCTCTATCCACTTATAGTTCCACACGATGGCATAGATGCCGAAAGTCAGGATTGTAAAGAGGATGTATAGCCCCACACCGGTAGTGCTCTTGCCATCTTTCTGACAAGCAATGTTCGTTTCATTAGCAAAGGCATGGATCAGATAGAGATCGTAGATGCCGAAAGTCACGATGTTTAGAAGGAAAGCCTTCCAGAATCCTCGATTAGTACAAAGCATAACAGTTAGGTTTTAAGTCCGCCCTTTATCGGACTGGTTAAAAATTAATAAAACTTCTCTAAGTTATATAATATATGCAATATATCCAAATATTTCTCTGAGTTTTTCAAAGAAACCTACTGAAAATCGTTAAAATTCTGATTTTCAGGGTCGAAGGTGTTGCGTATATCAATATTTATTAGTATATTCTATAAAAAGTTAAAATGATAACAAAGTTAGCAATGTATACCGGGAATTTAAGGAACGCGCTCTAATCAAAGTTTAGGGAGAATGCTTCTTGGTATGAGATCGCTGATCGCTTGGCTTGGTTGTCGATCCACCCCTTTTCTCTATGACTGGTTTCGGATATTTCACCGGCAGTCATCGATGAAAATAATTCACATACCCTCTTCACTGTCTCTATTTCATCATCACTGAGGCAGTTGTTACTCATCTCTTCTGTGGCGTTCAGCCTTATGCCACTTTGCCCACTTGGATAGACATATTCTTCCATGATTATTCCCGGAAGTGACCCATATAGCGAACCCCATGACTCAGGCACCGGTCCATATTGCCAAGCATGATAGGTTACCCCCGTTATTCCATAGCCATGATTCTTGTAGTGGATAAAATCCACATAGAACAATAGTTTGTTCATCTTGGTGATAAAAGTCTCTCCCATCTTTGATATAATTATGCCAATTACATTAGCGATCTTATCGATAGATAGAGACCGATAACCGGAATATTCGGAAGGTGGCTGTATTGCGGGATAGTTGCCGGCTACAGCATCGATTTTCTTCTTTATACGCAAATATTCCGACTCACCCAAATCGCATTTGGAAGCCTCCAAGAAAGATAAAAAAACATCTTTTTCTCGTGCCGCCAAGATGGTTCGAGCATTGGAAATACCAGGCACTTCGCCATCTTCATACATGCGATATTGGTTTATGCCGAACCCCAAAATCTGAGACATTTTGGCAGCAGAAAGACCATAATGAGCTCGTATGCCGGCGATCTCATACGGGAATGGGATGCCATGCTTTACGCGATATTGGTTGTAAACTTGAGAGATATTAGCCTCATCAAGTTCTGTTGTGGTCCACATTTCGCCATCTTCATCTATAATGCCGGTATGAATGAAAGAAAACTCCTCTCTTCGAAAGGAGGCTTTCCTCTCCTCCTGAAATAATCTCTCTCCCGGTGATAACCTAACACGTGCCATAATTCTTTACTTTAATGGATAAGACATAGGATGTTCTGCTTTATGGAAGGATATACAGATCGTGTGAGAATTTGGTTTGCCCATAGAGATCTTTATGTAGATTTCGTTTCCTCTGAAATCTTTACCAAACACCCACATTTCGCCTTGACTATTTAGAGCATCTAATATAGGGCCTTCAGAATAATCATAACAATTGAGGCTCATTATAACCTCCATCCGTTGATATGGAGTAATCCCCAATTCTAAAAGACTATTCTGATTTTTATTTCTATCATCGCGAAAACGGATGCCGAAGATTCTGACTTTTAAACTAAAATCTTCCAAGAATTTTTCGACTTGTTCTTTTGTAACCATGTTGCAAAGATAGATAATTTTTAAATGATAAACAACTTTAACGTTGCAAATGTTCAAATTTTCAAAAAGAAAAAGGAATTTATTGTAATACGAGGAACGCGCTCTAAGAGTGTGGTTAGAAGAGGTCTTCCGGATTGCAGGATAGGAATGTGTCGAGGGGAATGCCTCCTGTGCCTACTATGAAGGATCTTGTCGGATGAAATGCTTTTGAGAATTTAGGGAGTCCGCTATTCATCTTACGTCTGCCACTTTTCACCTCGATGGCAAGAGTGACATCATCAGACACCACGATGAAATCCACTTCATAATTTCGTTCGCGCCAATAATAGACCTTGTATTCCAACTCCTCAGCCATGCTTACAAGATATGCTCCGACAGCACTCTCCACCCATCTGCCCCATGCCTCGGGATCCTGCCTGTCTTGAATGAAGGTGTGACCCTTGTATGTGGTCAAGAGTGCGTTGTTGAAAACCTGAAATTTGGGGATGGAGTTATATTTGCGCGAATCATCATTGGCATATTTCTGAAGTCCACATAGTAAAGCACATTGACTTAACAGATCGATGTAATCTGCTATTGTTGTGACATTACCGGCATCCTGCAGCTGTCCGACCATCTTTGTTAACGATAAGAGTTCGCCGGAATAGCCGCAACCTAATTCGAAGGTGCGTTTCATCAGAATAGGCTTGTAGATATTGGAAGTCATGATAACATCCTTCTCTATGGATGGCGCTATCAGCGAATCTCTTACATATTTCTTCCAGCGCTTCTCATCGCCAATCATCATAGCCGGACCGGGGTATCCACCAAAATAAATATACTGATCAAGAGTATATCCAAACGCGTCACGCATTTCTGCATAACTCCAGTGAGTGATACGAATAAGCTCAAATCTGCCGGCCAATGATTCCGTCAGACCCTTCTTGATAAGCAATCTGGAACTACCCAACAAAACGACCTTCAGTTTTCTGCCTTCGCGACTGTCCCTATCCCATTCAGCCTTCACAGCCTCACTCCAGTTGTCGATCTTCTGTACTTCGTCTATAACAAGCAAGTACTCCTTATTATGATGCAACTGCATGGTCACACGTACAGATTCCCATATTCTTCTAATCCAGTCAGTATCTTTGGGGTCTATTCCATCGGCATTCTCAAATGTATAGGGTATGGTAACGTCATTCAGCACTTGACCTACAAGCGTTGACTTTCCCACCTGTCTCGGCCCCGCAAGAATTTGGATGAACTTACGAGGCTCGTAGATTCTCTCTCGGAGTATATTATATTGTGCCCTAATGTATTCCGCCATAATAATTTTATCTTATATTGTTAGAAAGTAACTTATAAAATGTTCAATTCTCCGATACAAAATGTTCAGAAGTCTTTTACAAAATGTTTAATTCTCTCTTACAAAATGTTCAATTCTTGTCGCAAAGATACACTATTTCAGCGATATATGCAAACTGAATTGTAAAAAAACAGGGGCGTATCTTCCGGATACGCCCCTATTATGATTGGGTTGGTTTTTCTCTTTGGGTTGTTGCCCTTCAGCAGATTATTTGAAACGACGGTTGCCTTCGAGCACGGGCTTGCCATCGTTGGCAACGATCTTCTTATCCATGCCACGCTTGAAGATGCGGTATGCGATCGGTGCTGCACAATAGAGCGAGCAGAATGTACCGACTACTACACCGAAGATCATAGCGAATGTGAACGAACGGATGGTGTCACCACCAAGGAAGAAGATACAGAGCAACACGAGCAGTGTCGAGAACGATGTCATGATCGTACGGCTCAAAGTAGTGTTGAGTGCCTTATTGAAAGTCAACAGACGATCCTCCTTCGGATATTCCTTGATCATCTCACGCACACGGTCGAACACAACCACGGTATCGTTGATCTGATAACCGATGATGGTCAGCACAGCGGCGATAAATGACTGGTCGACCTCCATAGAGAAGGGCAAGAAGCCCCAGCAGAGTGAGTAGAAGCCGATGATCAGGAATGAAGTGAGAGCCACAGCGCAGAGTGCACCTACAGAGAAGGCAACGTTGCGGAAGCGGAGCAAGATGTAGAGGAACATACAGATCAATGCGATGCCCACAGCCCAATATGCGTCACGCTTCATATCGTCAGCCACTGAAGGTCCTACCTTCTGGATCGAGAGGATACCACGGCTTTCGTCGGCGATCGTAAAGGCAGTCTTATCCATCACCTTGCCACCGACGGTAAGTTCGCTCTTCAAGCCCTCATAGAGGAGGTCGGTGATTTCATTTTCTACACCTTCAGTTTCGTCAGTGATCTTATAGTTGGTAGAGATACGGAGCTTTGAGGGATTGTCGATGGTGATCACCTGCACAGAAACGGTCTTATCGTTAGCCTTCGATTGAAGAAGGTTGGTAAGATTGGTTTGCACAGCTTCACGGTCGACATCCTTCTCGAATTGCACCACATAGTTGCGACCACCCGAGAAGTCGATACCCTGGTTCATGCCGCGGAACACGAGCGAAGCCACACCGATCAAGATCAGTGCACCCCATACGATATAAGCGGTCTTGGCTTGACCCATGAAGTTGACCTTGGGGTTGGTCAGGAAGTTGCGGCTCATGGCAGTGGCGAAAGTCATGCCGGCGTTGCGACCATTCTTGGTGAGGAGGTCGAATGCTACGCGAGTCACGAACACTGCGGTGAAGAATGAGCAGACGATACCGATGATCAGCGTAGTGGCAAAACCCTTGATGGGGCCTGAACCGAATACCAACAGGATCACACCGGTGATGACAGAAGTCAAGTTGGAGTCGAAGATCGCGGAGAATGCGTTGCTATAACCTTCGGAGATGGCTTGACGCAATTTCTTGCCATTCTTGAGTTCCTCCTTGGTGCGCTCGAAGATAAGCACGTTGGCATCGACAGCCATACCGAGAGCCAGCACGATACCGGCGATACCCGAGAGGGTAAGCACAGCCTGGAATGAAGCCAAGATACCAAGAGTGAAGAAGAGGTTGAGGATCAAACCGCAGTTTGCCACCAAGCCGGGCACCCATCCATAGTAAGCGATCATCAAGATCATCAAGAGGATGATAGCCACGATGAATGAAACGAAGCCCATCTGGATGGCCTCGGCGCCAAGGCTCGGGCCGATCACGTTGTTGCTCACCACGTCTACGCGTGCCGACATCTTACCCGACTTGAGCACGTTGGCGAGGTCGTTGGCCTCTTCGGGAGTGAAGTTACCGGTGATCTGTGAGCTTCCGCCGGTGATCTCATTATTTACGTTAGGGAATGAATAGACATTATTGTCAAGCACGATGGCGATGGCGCGACCGATGTTGTTGCGAGTGATAGTAGCCCACTCCTGTGCACCGCGGTTGGTCATCTTCATGTTGACCATGTTACCCTGCATATTGTCATATTCTGAAGAGGCGGAAGTCACGGCATCGCCCTCGAGAGCAGCGTCGCCCTTAAGGGCTACGAGTTCCCAATAAGCATCCTTGATATCCTCGCCGTTAGCCTTCTTCATGACGTTGCCCTTGGCATCGGTGCGGGGGAACTCGGCAGGCTTAACACTCCATACCAATGAGAGGTCGGAGGGGAGAAGCTTCTTCGCCAAGTCGCTGTGCATTACAGAGTCCACGAGCATCTTGTTCGACGGAGTCACCATGCCGACTACAGGGCTGCCACTGCGTTGAGCACCACCCAAGAGAGCGATCACGTTGAGGTGATTTACGCTATCTTGTGCTGCATACTGAGTGGCGAAATTCTGGAGGTCGCCGGCGATCTCATTATAGTTATAAACTTCGAAAAACTCCAGGTTGGCGCTCGACTTGAGAAGGTCAGTGACACGCTCAGGCTCCTTGACACCGGGGAGTTCCAACAAGATTTGACCCTTCTTGTCTTGGAGTTTCTGGATGTTGGGGGCCACAACGCCAAATTGGTCGATACGAGTGCGGAAGATGTTGAAGGCAGCATCGACTTGGCTGTCGACTTGCTTATTGAGGGCAGCGATTACCTCATCGTTGGAGGCGTTGCTCTTGAGCTGACCCATGAACTCGCCTTCACGCACGAAGAGACCTGACATCACTCCCGGCTGGATCTGTGCTCCCACCTTCGAGATGAAGTCGGCATCGCTGGTCTTGGCGCCTGCATCTTGTGCCTTCTTGATGGCGGCATTGATCTGCGCGAGTTGCTGCTCGCCCGATGCATACTGGCGAAGTATGTCCGGCACTGACACCTCAAGCACGACGTTCATACCACCCTTGAGGTCGAGGCCAAGACCTACTTCCATCTTGCGCACCTGGTTGTAGGTGTAACCTAAGTAAACTTTCTCTTTGTCGATCGAATCGTTGAATTGCTTCAAACTCTGTTTGTAAGCGTCGTTGGTCTCATCTGTGGTCTTCGACATCTTCGCTGCGTACGCTTTTGCCTCGTTCTCATAGTGACGTGTCACAAACGAGAATGAAATGTAAAAACCGCATATCAAAACCAGCAGACCGGCAATGACGCTGATAAACCCTTTGTTCTGCATTTGTTTTGTTATTATTTTTTAATTATTAATTTTTTTGCACCAAAAATCACCACCCTGTAAGGCGGTAATTAGTTTAAGTTTGCAAATATACCTCTTTTTTTTGATGTTTTTGTTATAGATGATTATAAAATTTGCATTTTGTGGCGATTTTGTCGATTATTTTGCTTATTTTTGGTGTCGCATTGCGAGTCCCGACTCTTTTTTGTCTCCTTTTTATATATTTAGGGGGTGGAACTGAGTCGATTTGCTCTTCTTCTATTTTTTTTGAATGATGAGGAATTATCATAATTTTTATACAGCATTTCTGATCTCTCTCCTGATAGTGTCAATGTGGTCGTGTGCCAACATGGGTATGCCTTCGGGCGGTCCGATCGATGAGGATCCCCCGCGAGTGGTGTCATGCAGTCCCCCCTCCGGCTCGATCGGAGTGAAGGATCCGAAGATGACCATCACCTTCAATGAGCTGATCAACGTCAAGGATGCCTTCTCCAAGGTGGTGGTGTCGCCTGCCAATGTGGCGATACCTCGTGTCTCTTCCTTGGGCAGGAGGGTAAAGATCGAATTTGATTCCCTGGCTCCCAACACCACCTACACCATCGACTTCGCCGACGCCATCGAAGACAATAATGAGGCTAACGCCCTGCAAGGATATGCCTATACCTTCTCCACCGGCGAGAGCATCGACACGCTTCGCATCTCGGGGCGCGTGCTCGGGGCGCGTAATCTCGAGCCGCAACAGAGCATGCTTGTCGGCGTCCACTCCAACCTCAGCGACACCGCATTCTCCACTCTGCGCCTCCTGCGAGTTGCCAAGACCGACGACCGCGGCGAATTTACCATCCGCGGCCTCGCCCCCGGCAAGTATCATATCTTCGCCCTCAGCGACAATGACAACGACTATCGATACTCTTCGCCCGAGGAGGATATGGCTTTCTATGACTTGGAGATCGAACCGACTTCCGAGCAGACCATCGCCATCGACACCATCTACGACATCAAGGCCGGAACCATCGACACTATCATCCGCCGTCCTCGCACTCGCTTCCTCCCCAATGATATCTTGCTGAGATCGTTCAATTCGGAGATTCGTCAGCAGTATATGACCAAGTATGAGCGACTTGACTCTACACGTGTCTTCCTGAAATTCAATACACGCGCCGACTCTCTCCCCGATATTCAAGTGGAGGGACGTCCCGATATTACTTCTCTCGGACGCCTCGAAGCCTCGGAGCGTCTCGACTCCTTGGTGTGGTGGCTCTCTCCCGACCTGGTCAAGACCGATTCGCTGCGTCTGCATGTCACCTATACCCGCACCGACCAGAATCTCGTGGCAAGCGTAGTAACCGACACTCTCGACTTCAACACCGTCAAGCCCAAGCCTGTCAAGCAGAAGAAGTCGGGCAAGGATAAGAAGGTGCAAGTGTCGGTGGCAGACTCCTTGGCGAAGATCACCACTAAGTTCGAGTTGAAGCAATCGGGATCGGCAGATGTCAATATGCCCTTGACTCTGACCATCCCCACCCCCTTGGCGCGACTTGACACCACAGCCGCCCGACTCTATGTCAAGGTCGACACCAACTACGTTCGTGCCCCGCAGCGATTGAGATTCTTCTCCCCCGACCCGCTGCAACCACGCACATATAATATAGACTATCCTTGGGATTATGGCGCTGAATATCGCCTTGAGATCGACACCCTCGCCGGCGTCGACATCTATGGCAAGGCGACTCGACCCTTCAAGCAGGACTTTAAGACCAAGAGCGAGGGTGACTACTGCTCGCTCCTCTTCCACCTCACCGGATTGGATGGCACACCCTCCTTCGTCGAACTCCTCAGCAAGTCGGACGCTGTGGTGCGCACCGAGATTGTGGAGAATGGCGATGCCTACTTCCCCTTCCTCACGCCGGGACAATATTATGCTCGCGTAGTGCTCGACTTCAACGACAATGGCGAATATGACACCGGCAATTACCTCCTTGGGCTCCAGCCCGAATTGGCATACTATTACCCCAAGGCGATCAATGTAAAGAAGAATTGGGATAAGGAGGAGAATTGGGCGGTATTCGACATGGCAGTCGATCAGATGAAGCCCAAGGCCCTCCTGAAGAACAAGCCCAAAGAGAACAAGAATGCCTCACGCCTTAAGAACAAGAACAAGAAAGGCGAGAGCGGCGAAGAGGGAGAAGAAGATGAAGAAGAGATCTTCGATCCGACGCGCAATCCCTTCGACCCCAACGACAAAGGTAATCGCCAACATGGCATCAGATACTAAGGAACGCGCTCTAAAGGAACCTAAGGACGCGCTCTAAGGTTGGCATTAACTACTATAAAAAGAGGGCGTCTCGCGAAGAGACGCCCTCTTTTATTTAGGAATTAACGGAGATTATTTACGGCACTTAGCGGCGATAAACTCGCGGTTCATGCGAGCGATGTTCGCCATCTTGATGTTCTTGGGGCACTCAGCGGCGCAAGCACCGGTGTTGGTGCAGTTGCCGAAGCCGAGTTCATCCATCTTAGCCACCATGGCGAGAGCGCGGCGATCGCGTTCCACAGCGCCCTGGGGCAGACGAGAGAGCTGGTTGATCTTAGCCGAAACGAAGAGCATAGCCGAGCCATTCTTACAAGCAGCCACACAAGCGCCACAGCCGATGCAACTTGCAGAGTCCATAGCCTCGTCAGCCTGCACCTTAGAGATAGGAATGCTGTTGGCATCCTGAGCGCCGCCGCAGTTGAACGACACATAGCCGCCTGCCTGCTGGATCTTATCGAATGCGTTGCGGTCTACCATCAAGTCCTTGATTACAGGGAATGCAGCCGAGCGCCAGGGCTCCACGGTGATGGTCTCGCCATTGCGGAATCTACGCATATAGAGTTGGCAAGTGGTAGCGCCGGTGGCGGGTCCGTGAGGATGTCCGTTGATATAGAGCGAACACATACCGCAGATACCCTCGCGGCAGTCGTGGTCGAATACGATGGGCTCTTCTTGACGCTCCACGAGCATCTCGTTCAGGATGTCGAGAGTTTCAAGAAAAGATGTATCGGGCGTAGTCTCGACTCCTTCATAAGTCACAAATTCGCCCTTAGCCTTCGGGCCGGCTTGACGCCACACCCTAAGATTGACTTTCATTACTTTATCTTCCATAGTTGCTGATTTTTATGACTTATAGTTACGAGTCTGTACCTTGATTGCTTCATATTCCAGAGTCTCCTTGATGAGCTCGGGAGCCTTCTCGTCAGAGCCTTCATACTCCCAGCAGCTTACATAGAAGTAGTTCTCATCGTCGCGCTTGGCTTCGCCCTCTTCGGTCTGATATTCAGTGCGGAAGTGGCCACCGCAGCTCTCGTTACGGTTCAGAGCATCGTAAGCGATGAGTTTACCCATGGTGATGAAGTCGTTGAGACGGAATGCCTTGTCGAGTTCGACGTTCATACTCTCACCCACAGTGCCGGGCACATAGAGGTTGGTGTTGAACTCCTTGCGGAGGTCGTCGAGCATGGTGATGGCCTTCTGCAAGCCCTCTTTGTCGCGAGCCATACCGACATATTCCCACATGATGTGGCCCAACTCCTTATGGATAGAGTCGACAGAGCGCTGACCCTTGATGTTGATCAGGCGTTCCTCTTCAGCGACACACTTCTTCTCGGCAGCGTCGAATTCGGGAGTGTCGGTAGTGAAGTGAGGCACGGTGATCTGGTCGCTAAGATAATTCTGGATAGTGTAGGGGAGCACGAAGTAACCATCGGCGAGACCCTGCATCAGCGCCGAAGCACCGAGGCGGTTGGCACCATGGTCGGAGAAGTTGCACTCACCGATAGCGAAGAGGCCCTTGACAGAAGTCTGGAGCTCATAGTCCACCCAGATACCACCCATAGTGTAGTGGATAGCGGGGAAGATCATCATCGGGTTGTAATAGTTCAAGCCATCTTCTCCCACTTTTGCCAATTCGCCGGGGTTGACATCGGTGATCTCTTCATACATATCGAAGAGGTTGCCATAGCGTTGGCGCACCACGTCGATGCCGAGGCGGTTGATAGCCTCAGAGAAGTCGAGGAACACAGCGAGGCCGGTGTTGTTGACGCCGAAGCCATGGTCGCAACGCTCCTTAGCGGCGCGAGAAGCCACGTCGCGAGGCACGAGGTTACCGAAGGCGGGATAGCGACGCTCCAGATAGTAGTCGCGGTCAGCCTCAGGGATATCGCTACCCTTGATTTCGCCGCTCTGTAGACGCTTGGCATCTTCGAGTTTCTTGGGCACCCAGATGCGGCCGTCGTTACGGAGAGACTCTGACATAAGAGTCAACTTCGACTGCTTGTCGCCATGCACGGGGATACAAGTGGGGTGGATCTGCACGAAAGCGGGGTTGGCGAAATAAGCACCCTTGCGATAGCAAGCCATAGCGGCAGACACGTTGCAGCCCATGGCGTTGGTCGAAAGGAAGTAGGTGTTGCCATATCCGCCGGTAGCGATTACGACAGCGTGAGCAGCGAAGCGCTCGAACTTGCCGGTGACAAGGTTCTTGGCGATGATACCGCGAGCGCGTTCCACGCCATCCTTATCCTTGATAAGCACGAGCTCGTGCATCTCATAGCGGTTGTAGCTCTTCACTTTGCCGGCTTGGATCTGACGGTTGAGCGAAGAATAAGCGCCGAGCAGGAGCTGCTGGCCGGTCTGACCCTTGGCATAGAAAGTACGGCTTACCTGAGCGCCGCCGAAAGAGCGGTTGGCGAGCAGACCACCATATTCGCGAGCGAAGGGCACACCTTGAGCCACACACTGGTCGATGATATTGTTGGACACTTCAGCCAGACGGTATACGTTGGCTTCGCGAGCGCGGTAGTCACCACCCTTCACGGTGTCATAGAAGAGACGATATACAGAGTCGCCATCATTCTGATAGTTCTTGGCTGCATTGATACCACCCTGAGCGGCGATGGAGTGAGCGCGACGGGGGCTATCCTGGATGCAGAAATTGAGCACATTGAATCCCATCTCTGCCAGTGTAGAAGCGGCAGAAGCACCGGCGAGACCTGTGCCGACCACGATGATGTCGAGACGACGCTTGTTAGCGGGGTTTACAAGCTTCTGATGAGCCTTGTAATTAGTCCATTTATCAGCGACGGGACCCTCGGGGATCTTGGAGTCCGCCGGATTCATGATTCTGATATTCTTATTTGTTGTTTCCATGTCTCGCTATTTATTGGGGTTGTCCGGCGGCAGCAGGTGCCGGTTCGGTGTTGGGTTTGTTGTCTGCTGATTCGAGGTAGTCGAAGAATTTTACAGCCTTGTCGAAGACTTCGACTTGTTTCTTCATACCCTCTACTTGGTTGGCAAACTGAGGATTCTCTTTGACATACTTCTGACCCTCGGGAGTGTTGAATTGCTCCATTTGAGACTTGAGGTTGCCTGCCATCTGGCGTACACCCATCGACACGCCCTCGTAGGGAGTCATCTTAATCTGCATAGCGATCTGAGCACCCTCAGGACCGAGTTCCGATTCGAGCATCGGGGTGATCATATCCTTGTATTGCTCGCGGAGAGTCTCGTTGGTGAGATAATACTTCTGGTTGGCGCGATAAGTGAAGACAGCGGCTTCAGCCACGAAGAGGATCACTACAACGCTTACCCATACGCAAGAGATCTTCTTGAGACGGGGCATCCAGTTGGTGTTGTTCCAACCGATAGATTGGAACATCGACCAGAAGCCATGGTTGAGGTGGAACCAGAGAGCGACGAAACCGATGATGTAGACAACTACAGTCCAGGGAGTTTCGAAAGCCTTCTGAAGGAAGAGTGTGCCGGCAGAAGCGGGGATTTCGCCATGAACACCCATAGCCTCGGGAAGCTGCATCTTAGCCCAGAACTGGATAAGGTGGAGCACCATGAAGGCTACGACCACGAAGCCGAGCACCAGCATGTTTTGAGACGACCATTCCACGGTGGCGGGCATCTTGGCGATGCTATATCTCTGAGAGCCACGAGCCTTGCGGTTCTGTAGAGTCAGGGCCACTGCGAAGATGATGTGAATAAGAACGAACAGTGCGATCACGCCTGTGCCGATAAGGGCATACCAATTTGCACCCAAGAACTCACACACCAAGTTGTAAGCCCAGGGCCATACGATCGCTACTGCGTTCATCAAACAGTGAAATGTTACGAATAGGACGAGGAATGCACCCGAGAGTGCCATCAAAAGCTTACGTCCTACAGATGAGTTTGATAACCACATAGTTGTTTAAGATTATAATTTTGAATTTAGTTGTTTCGATGTTCGGTATTTCCTACTATCTTAAGTGTTTTGTTTGGATGATTGGCATTAGATATGTCAATGAGCACCATACCCGACTCCCGCCCCTTCAGACTGCGAAGCAAGGACATAATGCCTCGTCTGCAAATATAATATTCTTTTGGCAAAGCAAAAAATTTTGACTCCAAAAAAATACTATATCTATCCATGATTGCCATAATCAGGCGGTATAAATAGCAAAGGGCTGTGGCAAAATCTCGATTTTGACACAACCCTCTGCGTCGTGATCCGGCCGCGATTCGAACGCGGGACCGTCTGCTTAGAAGGCAGATGCTCTATCCAGCTGAGCTACCGGACCTGACCTCTTTCAGTCTGCAAAGTTAATAAATTTTCAGTCACTCCCCAAATTTTGCACTTATTTTATCGCTATTTGCCAAAAATTATGGTCACACCCCGAGGGATGTGACCATTTTTATCGTTGGATACGCCTCTTTCTCCCTCGTTGAGGGGCGGTGTGAGGCTATCAGGGGCAGTCTGTGATTAGAACACAACTTTGAGAGTTTGCTTGCCCTCAGCTGTGTTAGCCACTACTACGTATACGCCATTGCTGAGACCGGTCTCGATCACACCGTTGGCACCCTTGGCGCTGAATACGTTGCGACCCTGTGCGTCATATACGTTGAGGTCGGCTGCGGCGCCGGAGATCATGATCTTGCCACCCTTCAGTGCCTTAACTGCGCTGTTGAGATCGCCGGCTACACCCTTGACTGCTGCATCTTCACCCGAAGGAAGAATATAAGATGCTACATAGCCGGTGAGCTCGTCAGATTGCCAAGTGATCTCTGTGTGAGTTACGAAGAATGAGAGGTCGGCGGGTGCATTGGGAGAACCTGTGCAGACAGCATCTTCAAGAGTGACCATAGTCCAAGAAGAGGAGTCAAAGAATTCTACGTCGTGGATCATGTTTTCATTCATCCAGGTTGCAGTCTCGGGATTGCGGCTTGCGAGGTAGTCGCGGAGGTCGGTAGCCTCATTTGCGCCGGGGAGATAGATCACAGCCTTAACGGGCTCTTGCTGACCGGCCTGTGCGGCGAGGATGGAGTAGTCGTCCATCACCTGAGTAGGCAGTGTCTTGTCCTCTGTCTTCCTGCTCATGGTTATTTCGCCATCTTCGATGCTGAAGACTGCTGTTCCCTTCTTGTAGATAGGATTCTCGTTATCGTCGTATGTGTCCAAGAGGTGACCGCTTGCTGCCACTTTGCCATCGGGAGAGATGGCAGTGCTGTTGAAGGTAAGAGATGTGCCCTCGTTGATGCATTGCTGATAAGTAGTCATAAAGGCGGTGAACTGCTCATTCCATACTGTATAGATTGCTTTCCACTCTGCGTAAGCAGTGTTGTAAGCCTCCAACTCTTCCTCGGTGCAGAAGTCTTCATACTGGGGATAAGTGCTATAGTCATAAGTGCCCTCTGCATACCATTCGTCGATAGCAGCCTGAACAGCGGCTAACTCCTCTTCGGTCATGAAGTCTTTGAGCTGAGGCATCATCGGGCATTCTCCCGGATTTTCGGGGAACTCGCGATTGTTGGGGTTGAGTGAAGCGTAGTCGCATTTGTAGGTCCATTCGCCATTCTCATTTTCAGTGTAGACGATAAGGCAGATCATAAAGCCACCATAGTCCACCACCTGGCCAACCACGGTCTTACCGTCTTTGCTGATGCAGTTGGCGGTAACATACTGGGGCACACGGCCGGTGAAGTCTAATTCGGGATAGGGGAGAGCCACGGGGTCGCCGTAAGTGCCGTCAGCGTTACGATTCCACACGGCGGGCACAGACATCGGAGTGTCGGTGTCATCAGTGGAGATGGGTTGCAAACCGAGCGAACCGCAGATGCGAGAACCGTCGGATGTGATGCCGTTGGCGAGATTGACCAAAGAGGCATTGAATGTCTTCAGGGCGTGCCATTCGCCATCCTTATACCAACTGCAGTTGCCATCGAGTGAGGAACGTCCTACGAAAGTGCCGTCGGCGGCTGCGCTGTTGCCATGACCGAGCCAATAACTTACCACTTCGTCATCACCTTCGAAGAGGGTGATATCGCCGCTCTCTACGTCATAAAATGCTGCGGTGCTCAGAAGATAACTGCCGATTGTCTTGCCGTCAGGTGTTACCGACACGGCCTGGAAGTCGTCAAGCACAACAGGCTCGAGGGTTGATGCCATGAGGGGCGCGCAAAGCAGACTTGCGCCAATAAGTAAAGATTTTTTCATAATGCTTGGTTTTTATGGTTGATAAATATGATTGATTACAGAAAAGATAATAAGACAACTATGAAGAAAATATAAAGATATAATGAGATAGATTCCGCTAACTGTCTAATTGTTAAATCATCTATTAATTCTTGATATCCTCTGTCAGTTTTTGATCATATACATATACTTCGCCCCAAAGGTACGACTTTTTTATCAAGATATCAAATTTTTATGCCAAAAAATTAAAAAATGCAGTGGTTTTATAAAAAAACAAGAGTGTGTCAAGGGGTATATGACACACTCTTAGAGATTTACCGGGTGGAGGTGATTAGAGCGTACGCTCTTAGTCCTCTTCCTTCATATTGTGGAATACGTTTTGCACATCTTCGTCATCTTCGAAGCGTTCGAGGAGTTTCTCGACAGATTCGCGTTGCTCGGCAGTGAGTTCTTTGTAGTCGTTGGGGATACGTTCGAACTCCGAAGAGATGATCTCGAGGCCTTTATCTTCGAGGAATTTCTGGATATTTGCGAACTGGTCGAAAGCGCCATAGATCACCCATTCTTCAGCTTCGGGGTCAGCTTCGAGTTCAGCTTCATAGTCCATGAGGTCGAGTTCGAAGTCTTCGAGGGCAGTGTCGGCATTAGGGCGGATGTGGAACACGCTCTTATGCTCGAAGAGGAAAGAGAGTGAGCCTTGAGTGCCGAGAGAACCGCCATGTTTGTTGAAATAGCTGCGCACATTGGCTACGGTGCGTTGGTTATTGTCGGTAGCAGTTTCGACGACGATAGCGATGCCGAAGGGACCATATCCTTCATATACGATCTCCTTGTAGTCGCCGGCATCCTTCTCGGTAGCCTTCTTGATGGCGCGTTCTACAGTGTCTTTGGGCATGTTGGCAGCCTTGGCGTTTTGCATCAAGGCGCGAAGACGAGGGTTGGTCGACGGATCGGGGCCGCCGGCTTTGGCTGCGATGGTTATTTCCTTGCCGATGCGGGTGAAGGTACGGCTCATATTGCCCCAGCGTTTCAGTTTGCGGGCTTTACGGTATTCAAATGCTCTTCCCATTCGTAGTTTTTTATCTTATTGGTTTGTTGCTTGAGTTTGTTATCTCTATATATAATATAATGTGTCAGAGCCGACACTTCATTAGCGAAGTTCGGCTCCGAGGTTTTTGACGGCTTTGATGATTTTGGTCATAACGGCATCGATCTGCTTGTCGTTGAGGGTCTTTTCGGCATCTTGGAGTTGCATTGAGACGGCATAACTCTTCTTGCCTTGGGGGAGGTTCTTACCTTCATAGACGTCGAAGAGGCGCACGGAGCGGAGGAGTTTGCGTTCGGCGCCACGGATAGCGGCTTCGATGTCGGCGAATTTGACACTCTTGTCTACCAGGAGTGCGAGGTCGCGATCCACAGGCTGAGTGCGCGGGATCTCGGTGAAGGTGACGCGATTTTTAGCCACGAGGCGGTAGAGTGCCTCCCAGTTGATCTCAGCGTAAGCCACATCCTGCTCGATATCCCACTTCTTGAGGATGGCATGTCGGATGATACCCACTTCGGCGATCATCTTGCCCGAGCGTGCTGCGATGTCGAGTTTGGCGGCGAAGATCTCGTCGCTGCTCTGAGTCTGAGTGAGCATACCCTCTTTGACACCAACGCGTGCGAAGATATTCTCCACCACTCCCTTGAGGTCGTAGATGGTGGCTTGTGCGGCTTGGACATTCCAGGAGGGTGTCGTCATGTTGCCGGTGAGCCAGATGCCGAGTTGCAGGTGCTCGCTATAGGGCGCCAAGGGGCGTTCGGCAGTCGATTCTTTGGTGTCGTCGCGGAAGTAGACGTTGCCAAACTCATAGAAACGGAGGTTGGGCAATTTGCGGTTGATGTTATGGGCGATCGACTCCAATCCGCCATAGAGGAGGGTCTGACGCAACACGGAGAGCTCGCCGCTGAGGGGATTGAGGAGTGAGACGCAATTTTTGATAGGATATTTCTCCGACTCGGCATAATATGCTTGCGAAGTGAGGGAGTTGTTGAGGATCTCGTTGAAGCCGCTGCCGGTGAGTTGCTCAGCCACGAGTTGCTGGAGGTCGTAAGAGAAGTCCACGTCGGTGCGCTGAGAGAGGTTGATATGAGCTTCGGTGAAGATCTCGACATTGTTGTAGCCATAGATGCGGAGGATCTCTTCGACCACATCGCAGGGGCGATATACATCCACGCGATAAGTGGGGATGGTGAGGTGGAGGATATCGGCGTCGGCGGTTTCCTCTACCTTGATTTCGAGAGCGCGGAGGATGGTGACGATAAGGTCGCGGGGGAGAGTCTTGCCGATAAGGCGGTGGCAATAGTCTAACGAGAAGTCGAACTCAGCGGGACTGACAGGTTCGGGATATATGTCGGTGACATCGCCGCAGATTTCACCGCCGGCGAGTTCGACGATGAGGCAAGCGGCGAGGCGAGCGGCGTAAGTTGTGATATTGGGGTCAGTGCCACGTTCATATCTGAAAGATGCGTCGGTAGAGAGGCCATGACGGCGGGCAGTGCGGCGCACGCGAGTGGGGTTGAAGTAGGCACTCTCCAAGAATATGGAGGTAGTCTCTTCGGTGACGCCCGAATTGAGGCCACCGAACACACCGGCGATACACATAGGCTTCTCGGCGTCGCAGATCATCAGGTCGGAGGCATCGAGTTGGCGTTCCACGCCGTCGAGGGTGGTGAACTTGGTGCCTTGGGGGCAAGTGCGGATGCATATTTCCTCGCCTGCCACCTTGTTGAGGTCGAAGCAGTGGAGGGGCTGGCCGATGCCCAAGAGGATGAAGTTGGTGATATCGACGATATTGTTGATGGGTCGCTGGCCGGCGCTGACCAGAAGGGTCTTAAGCCAATCGGGCGACTCTTGCACCTTGACATTGCGGATGGTGACACCGGAATATCTGGGACAACCTTGATGGTCCACCACATTGACATGTGCGGCGCCATCGGGGCGAGCCGGCTTGAAGGCGGAGTCATCGGGAACGCATATCTTGGGGAGGTCGGTGGTGACACCTTGCTGCTGCAAGTCACACCATTGCTTGGCGAGGATATCGCGAGCCACGCCATAGTGGCTGGCAGCGTCGACGCGGTTGGGGGTAAGTTCCACCTCGAGGCAATAGTCGCTCTCAACGTTGAAATATTCAGCGGCGGGAGTGCCGGGCTTCACGTCGGCATCGATCACGATGATGCCGTCGTGGCTTGTGCCGATGCCGATTTCATCTTCGGCGCATATCATACCCATCGACTCGACGCCGCGGATCTTGGACTTCTTGATTTTGATTTCCTTATCGCCGTCATAGAGGATAGTGCCTACGGTGGCAACTACGACGGTCTGTCCGGCAGCCACATTGGGAGCGCCACACACGATCTGCTCCGGGGCTTCGCCGCCGAGGTCGACCGTAGTGATGTGTAGATGGTCGGAATCGGGATGGTCGACACAGGTCAATACCTTGCCGATCACGATGCCACGAAGACCGCCGCGGATGCTCTCCACCTCTTCCACCGTGTCACACTCCAAGCCCACCGATGTCAGGAGGGCTGCCAATTCTTTAGGACTCTGACTGAAATTGATATAGCGTTTAAGCCATTTATACGAGATATTCATAATGCAAAATTAGCAATTATTTCTTTTTTACGCAAACTTTAACTTGCTTTGGTTGGGAACTCTATGCGGAAAGTGGTGCCGACACCCGGCTCCGATTCCTTGACGAAGATGCGCCCGCCATGATACTCTTCGATGATCCTCTTGACCAAGGTAAGCCCTAAGCCCCAGCCACGTTTCTTGGTGGTGTAGCCCGGTTTGAACACCGTCTTGAAGTGCTTGCGGGCGATGCCCTTGCCGGTGTCTTTGACCTCGATCCATACCCGATTCTTCTCGCTGCCGGTGGTGATGTCGATACACCCTTCTCCCTGCATGGCATCGACGGCATTCTTCGTGAGATTCTCCATTACCCATTCGAAGAGCGACCGCGAGAGGTCGACGCCATGGTCATCTTCGGAGAGATGCATGCGTATCTGCACCCTATTCGACACGCGACTCTTCATGTAGTCGAGCGAGGAGGCGATAATCTGATTGATATATTCGAGCTGCATGTCAGGCTTCGAACCGATCTTCGAGAAGCGATCGGCGATGGTCGAGAGCCGCTTGACATCCTTGTTGAGTTCGTCGGAGATCTCGGGGTCGATATCGATGCTCTTGAAATATTCCACCCATGCCATCAGCGATGAAATCGGCGTGCCAAGTTGATGTGCCGTCTCTTTCGACAGCCCGACCCAGACACGGTTTTGCTCCGCCCGCTTGGCATTGACCACTGCGAAATAGAGTATCAACACCAAGATGATCATCACCCCCAACTGAACGTAGGGATACCAGCTAAGTCGCTTCAAGAGAGTGGAATCCTCATAATAGATATACTGCTTGACCCCCATAGAGAGTTCTATCTCGATGAAGTGATTGTTGTGCTTTGCCATCTCCGCCAAGGGGGTGTTGCCGCCGGGGTTATGGAGTCGCTTTTGGAGATACTCCTGATTGCGTGGAGAGAGTTCGCTATAGAGCGACTTATCGAGATCACCCTTATCGGGGAGCGGGAAATTTCGAAATTCCGAGATGTTGAAATTCTCGTCGGTGATGAGCACCGGGATGGTGCTGTTCTGAGAGATAATCGAGAGGAGGAACTCATAGTCGGAGTTGACATCCGCCTTGGCGAGACGCTCGGTGGCATGCGCCCATATATTCATACGGTCGCGCTCCTGTTGTTCCAACTCCTTGACAAGGTTGTCGGAGACCAGCAAGAAGAATATCACCGCCATCGAAGCGAGGATGATAAGGGGTATCTTGCCATTGCGTATCCTTTCGTAGATCATCACCTGATAAATCAATTATGCATTACACATTATGCATTATGCATTAAAAAATCTTCGCGGATAAACTTCACCACCGAGTCTGCCGTGTTTGGGCCGATCACGATGTCGGCTTTCTCCTTGACTTGAGGGAGTGCATTCCCCACAGCGACAGCGAGATCCGCCTCTGCCATCATCGGCAGGTCGTTGATGTTATCGCCGAAGCAGACGATGCGCTCCACTCCCAGCGAGTCGGCGAGGCTACGCATAGCCAAGGCCTTGGTGGCACGGTCGGAGAAGGCCTCGAGGATGCCGATTTCGGGGCCGAAGATATCGTGGTAATATTGGGCACGGATGCCGGGGAGCAGACGTGTCTTCTCGTAAGTGTCAGCCGCCTTGGCGTCGGGGAGCATCGTGTAGAGGAGCACCACCTTCGAGAGGTCGTCGGGGAGGGGCTCGCCGATATGGAAAGTCTTGTAGGGGCTATCTATGCGCTCAGCCACGAACTCCCGTTGCAACTCATTGAGTTCTCCACCGATATGATAGATATCGACCATATCGTGGTCGAGGGTGAAGATGAAAGATGAAGTGTCAGTGGCGCGATAGATTTCCACTACTTTGCTCACCGCCTCCCGATCGAAAAATCTCATCCGAGTGTAATGTCCCGAGTTTTTATCCCAGAGGGATGCACCGGTCATCACGATGGCGGGAATCGTCATCGTGACATCACGGAGGATGCCTGCCACAGTGGCGGGGGTGCGTGCCGTGGCGATGGTGAAGAGGGCACCCTGTGCGATCAGGCTATTGAGCGCCTCCACACTCTGTGGGGAGATGGTGGCATCCGGTTGCATCAGCGTGCCATCCAAGTCGCTGACATATAGAGTTTTCATTTATCCTTAATTTCAATAAATTCGGCATCTGACACCTGATCTTCGCGATAATAGGGAGTCTCGCGAGGGGTGTCGCCGATAGTAGTTTCTTCAAATTCTTTAATTTCGACAAACTTCACATCTTCAGCCACTTGCTTCATCATGTCGGCAGGTTTGTCGTGGGGCGGTTCGCGGCGACGCCGTTTCTGCTTGGGGGGTGGGGGCACTCCCATCGAGCGGCGTATTGTATTCTCGATGCTGCGTGCCACAAAATTGCGGATATGTCGCATCAGCCATGGTGCAATCCATGGCCAGCAGATTATCACAATTAAAAGTGTTATTATAATGATAGTTGACATTTTGTCGGGTATATGTAACAAATCATAGTCGAGAGGCTAAGAGCCCGAAGAACAGATATGCTATGATGAGCCACATCATGCCGGCCCAACCGAGGCATATCACCAAAATCGGGGCAGTGATGATCAAGATCCATCTCCATTGATTGCCCTTCCATCCCCAGGTCTTAAACTTCAGAGAGAAGAGGTGCACCTCCGAGATCATCAGCCAAGAGAGAATCAGAATAGCGGGGATCACCACAAACCACTCCGCCATCAGCGGGTGATAATTATAGCAAATCGAGGAATATCCGATCCAGAAGATGGCATTAGCCGGCACGGGCAGACCGATGAAAGAGGTGGCTTGACGAGTGTCGATATTGAATTTGGCGAGACGTAGCGCCGCTGAGGCGGCGATAAGCAGGGCTACCCACTTACACCAGGAGAGTGCCGACATGGATTCAGCCGCCCAGTCCAGGCAATTATACATGATAATGGCGGGCACGACGCCGAAACTCACTACATCGCATATCGAGTCCAATTCCTTGCCCATATCGGAATAGGCATGGAGAAGTCGTGCGGCAAGACCATCCATAAAGTCGGCGAGAGCGGCGATGCCCACGAAGATATAAGCCCACTCATATCCGGCAATCCCCCACCAGAGAGGATCCGTGCGATAAGAGGTGGCAATGATAGCCATCACCCCCGACAGCATATTGATGCATGTCACGGTGTTGGGTATGTAATGTCTAATAGCAGCCATTGATTTACAACAATTTAAGGAACGCGCTCTAATATAGATTAGTCGGGTTCGACAATAGCGATCGGGGTGATGCCTCCGCGGGTGATATCACCGATCTTGAGGAGCACACGGGCGTCGACAGGGAGATAAATATCGACTCTCGACCCGAACTTGATAAAGCCTAAATGCTCGCTGAGGTCGGCACGCTCGCCGGGGTTGGCGTAGGTGACAATGCGACGTGCCATCGCTCCGGCTATCTGGCGCACCACGATGCGGCGACCATTGTCCATGGTGATGCCGACAGTGCTCCGCTCATTCTCTTCGCTCGACTTCGGCAGGTATGCCGCCAGAAATCTCCCATTATGATGTGCCACATAATCCACGGTGCCATCCACCGGAAACCAGTTGGCATGCACATTCAGGGGCGACATGAACACCGACACCATCAGCGCCTCTCCCTTGAGCCATTCATTCTCTCGCACTCGCTCCACAGCCACCACTCGACCATCCACCGAACTCACAACCCGGTTGGCATGCTTGCCCGAATAGTGTCGCTTGGGGCATCGGAAGAAATTGAACACAAAGAGATAGACCACCAAGGAGATCGAGGATAATATAATAGGCAATACCAACGGGGGCATAAAGAGCCACACCGGCACATTGAGCATGGCCAGCACGATGAATAGTAAAATCAAAATATTTGTTCCCTCGCGATGTATTGTCATCTTATATCCCTCGAAGTATATTTTTTTTGTTCAACTTGCAAATATACACAATAAGTTTGTTTTGTGCAATTTTACTTTGAAAAATCGGTAAAGAACATATTTTTGTCTCGATGATAAGGACCTATGTCCCGATGATAAGGGGGCTTTGTCCCGATGATAAGGAACTTACTCTGTGGGAGTCGGATTTTCTACGAATTGATAAGCCCCGGGAGTTGGGCCCTCACCTTGACGGCGGCTCACACCATCCATATCAGTCTCGACGATCGGGATGAGAAAATCGCGATTGCCGGCAGTGCGGATCGGGGTCTCATTGGCGAGGCGATAGTTGAAGTAGTAGCTTGGGCGGTCGGTCAGGAAGAGGGGGTCGGTGCCCCAGATGCAGTTGATGAAGTTGGAATCGTCAGCACCCTCCGATTTGAGCGAGGTATAGCGGAAGAAGACTTCCGATCCGGTGAGGTCACCCTCGTTGATGTCATCGACCAGGCCATGTATCACACAGTTGTCGAATGTAGCCTTCATCAGAGGCAACTCATTCTCATAGACATGGTTGGGGAGGAGGTGATAGAGGCTCACCAAGGGATTCATGATGGCAGAGAAGAGATAGTTGTTGGCGATGGTGCACTGCAGGAAGGAGTGCAATCCACCGGTGAGGCTCACCACGGCATCGCCGGCCTCGGAGAAGCAGCAACCGTAGGCATCGATATGGGCATATTTCGAGTTCAGTACATTCCCTTGCGAATTGTGGAGCCAGGAATTGATCAGGGTGAGTTTCGACCGAGAGAGGTCGGCACAAGAGTCGACCATAAGGCCAGACTCGGTGCTTCGCATGTCGACATATTCGAGGCGATTGTCGAAAGAATTACGAGTGATACGGACCCCTTTCCACTGCCCGGCGAGGATATCGTAGGGGGCATCGGGGAGCACCTTATCGAGTCGGTCGCCACGCAGGTCGATTTTCTTGTCGGGAGTGCCGACAGCCACGAGGGTTCCATCCACCACGAGGGCACCGCCATCATGGAAGAGAATCTGCGCCCCCGGCTCGATGGTGAGCGTAGCACCCTCCGCGACGCGAAGCGTGTCGAACACCACGTATGGACGCTCGGCGGTCAGTGTCCGGTCGGCAGTTATCGTCTCCTTGCGCAGTCGTGTCACATTCTGACCGTAGGCCTCCACTCTCACCACTTGGTTCACTCCGTTGGTCACAAATTCCAACTCATCGGCCGTGAGGGTCGGCACGTTGCTGCTCTCTTCCGGCAGATAGCACTCTATGAAAACATAGATCGAATCCTTGGCGCGGATCTCTACGTCATGGAACTCCGCGCCGCTAACACCATCGACATTGATCTGAAAACGTGTGTCCGGGTTGCGAAATCTGATCGAGGATATGTTGACCCCCTTCTTGGCTTTATTGTAGACCAGAAGGCGGGCGGTGGGGGTGCCAAGTTCGGTAAAGACGGTGTCGAAACATACCGTGTCGCGCGAAAAGGTCAATATGTCGGTCGATGAGGTGGTGATGCCATCTTCGATACAAGATGCCATCATTAAACTTATCAATCCGATTATGGTCAATATAAAATAACGCATAGGTCTCATATCATAAAAAACGTCAACTCGCCGTTTTTATTTTAAGAAACCCTCTTGATAGTCGCCTGTTGGCACTGTTGAGATAGCGAAAGTCGGGTGTGAACTCGGCAGTGATATCACCATTTTTGAAGAAAGAAGCAAGACGATGAAATATGTAGTCATAGCCGGCGAGGCATCGGGCGATTTGCATGCCTCCCATCTAATCAACCGGATCAAGGATCTTGATCCGCAGGCTGAGTTTCGATTTTTTGGCGGCGATCTGATGGCTGCCGCGGCGCGTCGTAATCCCGACCTCCACTATTCGATGATGAATGTGATGGGCTTCAGCGAGGTGTTGCGCAAACTCCCGACCCTCTTGTCAAATATGAAGCGTGCCCGCCGTCTGCTGCGTGAGTATAAGCCTGATGCACTGATCCTGGTGGACTATCCGGGGTTCAACCTCGAGTTGGCGAAATATGCCCATGGGCTTCATATTCCGGTGCATTATTTCATCTCCCCCAAGGTGTGGGCGTGGAAGGAGTATAGGGTGAAGAGTATCAAGAAGTATGTCGACCGGATGTATTCGATTCTCCCCTTCGAAGTTCCTTTCTATAAGCGACATGGCTATGAGGTGACCTACGTGGGAAATCCCTCGGTACAGGAGATGGCATATCAGATGGGTCATATTCCGCCGAAGCGTCATTTTATGGAGCGACAGGGTATCGAAGATGACCGACCGATCATCGCCCTTCTACCCGGTTCGCGGCGTGGTGAGATTCGCAACAATCTGCCGATGATGATCGAGGCTGTGAAGCGCTTCCCGGAGTTCCAATATGTGGTGGGTGCCGCCCCGGCAGTGGGGGAGAAGTTATATCGCGAAGTGGCTCAGGATCCGGGACTTAAGTTGGTGTTCGGTTGCACGCCGACGCTGCTGAAATATTCGGCGGCGGCTGTCGTCACCTCCGGCACGGCGACCCTCGAAACTGCCCTGATCGGCACGCCCCAAGTAGTGGTGTATCGCGCCAACGGACTCTCCCTCTCCTACAAGATTATGGAGAAACTTCTGAAGGTGAAATATGTGGCACTTCCTAATCTGATTGTGGGGAATGAGATAGTGCCGGAATTGTTGGTGCATAAATGCACGGTCGATTCGATAGCGCGCGAATTGTCGCCGCTGTTGCAGCCCTCGCCTCGCCGCGACTTCCAGATGCAGGGTTATCGCACCATGCAGCGTCGTCTCGGCTCATACGTAGCCGCTGAATGTGCCGCCGAAAAGATCGTTGACTCGCTGCGCCCGGAGATGGGAAAATAACTGTCAAAGCGAGTTTCACAAAATAGCAAAATAAAAAAATATGCTCCAAAATGACCTGAATTTTGGAGTTTTCGGCATGTTTTGTTATCTTTGTGTTTGCTACACAGAGATAACACTTCGATGACGATAACACCCTATAGACCCTTACCCCCGGCTCAAGAGGAGCAGATGATCGATGACGCCTTTCGCGAGGTGTTGTCGGCATACATAGCGAGCAATCACCGCAAGAAGGTCGAGATCATAGAGCGAGCCTACCGCTTTGCCAAGGATGCGCACAAGGGTGCTCGTCGTCGCAGTGGCGAGCCTTATATCTTGCACCCTATCGCAGTGGCTCGCATCATTATCAAGGAGTTAGGGCTCGGTTCGACATCGATTTGTGCCGCTTTGCTCCATGATGTGGTGGAGGATACGGAGTATACTCGCGATGATATCGAGGCTATCTTCGGCAAGAAAATCGCCGATATCGTGGAGGGTCTCACCAAGATCTCGGGTGGCATCTTCGGCGATAAGGCCTCGCTCCAGGCTGCCAATTTCCGCAAACTTCTGCTCACGATGTCTACCGACATCCGGGTCGTGCTAATCAAGATGGCCGACCGCCTCCACAATATGCGCACCCTCGGTTCGCTGAGCCCCGAGAAGCAGTTTAAGATCGCCGGCGAAACGCTCTATGTCTATGCCCCGTTGGCACATCGCCTCGGCCTCTTCAAGATCAAGACCGAACTGGAGGATCTCGCTTTCCGTTTTGAGCACCCTCAGAAGTATCAGGAGATTATGGACCTCGTGTCGGAGAGCGAAGAGGAGCGCAAACGTCTCGTCGAGGAGTTCACGACTCCGATCAGAAAAAAACTCGATGATGCAGGTTTCAAATATGAGATCAAGACGCGTGTCAAGAGTGCCTATTCCATCTACAACAAGATGGAAACCAAGAAGATACCCTTCAAGGAGATCTACGATATATATGCTGTGAGAGTCATCTTTGAGAATGATGACGATTCGAAGGAGCGCATGAGATGTTGGGAGATTTACACGATATTCTCCGACGGATATAAGGTGCATCCCGACCGTCTTCGCGACTGGACATCTGTGCCCAAGGCCAATGGCTATCGGGCGCTCCACCTCACTCTGATGGGGCCGGGTGGCAAATGGATCGAGGTGCAGATACGCTCGCGCAAGATGGATGAGATCGCCGAACTGGGATATGCCGCCCACTGGAAGTATAAGACGGGCGAAACCGACGATGACTCGGAGTTCGATAAGTGGGTCAATACGATCAAGGATATCCTCGCCAACCCCGCCCCCAATTCCATCGATTTCCTCGATACGATCAAGTTGAATCTCTTCTCGTCGGAGATCTATGTCTTCACCCCCAAGGGTGATCTGCTGACCCTCCCCACCGGGTCGACGCTGCTCGACATGGCCTTCGAGATACATACCGAGCTCGGCAAGCATTGCATAGCCGGGAAGGTGAACCATAAGTTGGTGCCCCTCAATTATAAACTTGATTCGGGCGACCAGGTGGAGATCATCACCTCCAAGACTCAGACTCCGCGTCGCGAATGGCTCGATTATTGCAACACGGCGAAGGCGAAGAATTGTGTGCGCACCATCTTGCGCAAGGACCGTCCCGCCCTCATCGCCCATGGCAGAGAACTCTTCGAGAAGACGATGAGCAATGAAAATATCACCGTTACACCCGAATTGATGCAGCGGATCCTCCGCAGTTATCGGCTTCCGACACCCGACGATCTTTATCTTATGCTCGCCGGCGATGAAATATCTCTCTCTCCTTCACGTTTTAAACAAAAGGGCACCAAGCGACTCTCGTTGCTGCGCAAGTTGCTGCGCAACCCCTTCTCGTCGAAGAAGTCGGACGATGAACTGCCGGCACCTGCCGCCACACCCGCCGAGGCTGTCGACCGCCATAAGGTCTACGAGCTGCGTCCCGATGCGCTGAACCCCAATTATCGGCTTGAGGAGTGTTGCTCACCGATCCCGGGAGATGATGTGCTGGGATTCGTCAATGAGAATGAGGAGGTGGTGGTCCACAAGGTGAGTTGCCCGAATGCCATGCGCCTTAAGAGCAGTTATGGCCCTCGCTTGGTGGCAACACGCTGGGGATCGGTGGCGGAGAAGTTCCTCGCCACCATACAGATGGAGGGTATAGATCGCCTCGGCATGCTTGAGGAAATATCGACGACCCTCGCCACGCGCCTTGGTGTGAATGTGAGAAGTCTCAACATCTCGGCGCAAAATGAAGTGTTCTCGTGCGAGGTGTCGATGATCGTCGATTCGACCGACACTCTCCAAAAGATAATCACCACCCTTAAGGCGATTAAGGGTATAAAGACAGCAAAACGCATCTCATGATGCAAAATGCAATTTGTGAAGATGAAGAAAGGAAAACAAATATTGCTCAACGTAGGTCTTGTGGCGGCAGCCATAGCATTGATTTTGGTGCTGTTGCCACATGATGATAAGACGTCGTATACCTACGAGCTCAATCAGCCTTGGCGCTATCAACTTCTGACAGCAGATTATGACACGCCGATCATGCGCGATTCCGCCTCGGCACATCGTCTGCGCGACAGTATCGACCGGGCGTTTGTGCCATTTGTCAAGCGCAATACGGCGCTCTCCGAGGAGAATGTGAAGCGATTCCGGAAGGCTGTGGCTGAGAAGATGACAGCCGGCAAGGCGCAAGTGCTCTCTCATGCCATCTCTGTCACTTACGACCGGGGCATCATCGACCCGGCTGTCTATAAGCAGGTGCATGACAATGGCAAGGGTGCTTTGCGTGTCATGGATGTCGAGAATGGCGCCAACACGGTAGAGACCATCGATGCTCGCGACATGCTGACCCCGGCGATGGCTTATAATCTTATCGATTCGCTCTATCGCACTTCGGTGTCGGGAGTCTCTGCCGGAGAGGCCCTCGACCAGGAGGTGGCGCAGATGGTAGGCGCCGTGATCGTGCCTAATGTCGTGATCGATTCCGCTGCCAATGAGAAGTTCCATCAGCAGGAGTATCTCCTGGTCAATGGCGCCATGGGTATGATCAAGAAGGGACAACGCATCGTGGACCGCGGCGAGATCGTTACGCCACAGATTTATACCAACCTTAACACCTATCTCGACATCTTGGAGCGCAAGAATGTCGACGATAATAAGGATACATATTTCATGGTGGGGCAGGCCCTATATATCCTTATATGTTTTGCCGCCCTCTATTTCTATCTCTACACATTCCGTCCTCGCTTCCTGAAGCGATCGGGTAATATGGTGTTCCTTATCACCTTCATCACTGCCTTTGTGGCGATCTCGATATTGGCATTTGAGTATATCGCCAATGGCATCTATTTGGTGCCCATTGCCGCCATTCCGGTGGTGCTGATGGTCTTCTTCGACTCTCGCACCGCCATCTTCTCGCTGGTTATAACGGTGGTGATCTCGGCGCTTGTGGCGGTCTATCCCTTCCAGTTTATTTTCATCGAGTTGGCGGCGGGTCTTACGGCAGCCTTTTCGATCAATACATTGGAGCGTCGTTCGCAGTTGCTCCGCACGGCTGCTCTGTCGTTCTTGGCATACGTGGTGTCGTTCGTCGTTACGGATCTGATCACCGATGGCTCGTTGACACCCTTCCAGTGGGGTGTGATCGGTGAGTTTGCCATCAATTCGGTGGTGCTCTCGTTCGCCTATTTCTTGATCTTGATCGTCGAGAGGATGACCGGATTAACCTCTACCGTTACCTTGGTAGAACTCTCCGATATCAACAATCCGCTGTTGCGTCGTCTTGCCGAGGAGGCCCCCGGCACGTTCCAACATTCGATGCAGGTGTCGACACTTGCCGCTGAGGCTGCTCGTGCCATCGGCTGCAATACTCAGTTGGTCCGCACCGGCGCCCTCTATCATGACATCGGCAAACTGGATGGCCCGATGTTCTTCACCGAAAATCAGCATGGCATCAATCCCCATACCGGACTCAACCCCGAGACGAGTGCTCATAAGATCATATCTCATGTCACTTCCGGCATGGAGATTGCTCATCAGAATAAACTCCCGGAGGTGATCAAGCAGTTCATCACCCAGCATCATGGCAAGTCAGTGACCCGTTATTTCTATAATACTGCGGTCAATGAGAGCCCGGATGGAAATGTGGATCGAAACGCCTTCACCTATCCCGGACCCAATCCGCAGACTCGCGAGACTGCCATATTGATGATGGCTGACTCGGTTGAGGCTGCCTCGCGAAGCCTCTCGGAATATACTTCGGAGGCTATCGGCAATTTGGTGGATCGCATCATCGACACCCAGGAGAAGGAGGGCCTCTTCAATGAGTCGCCCATCAGTTTCCGCGATATCCAGATAGTGAAGGATACTTTCAAGAAGCGCCTTTCCACTATTTATCATTCGCGTGTCGTATATCCCGAACTGAAGAAGCCGGAGGCGACATGATCGGGGTATGAGATAACATAAAATATGAGATAACATAAAAAATGTTAATCTCAGTAAACATTCGGCGCGAACCTTTGTCATAATTTTTGAACGTGAATTAGTATGAATATATTCCTGTTGGTGGCAAGCATCTTGCTGTGGGTCGGCTCGATATGGTGTCTGTATGGGCGTCTGATCGTGGCGCCGGCATTGTCGCTGGTTGCCCTCTTCTTGCTTTCGCTGATGAGCGACAACGGCGTGCCTCTCCTCCCTATCAATGGGGTGATGCTCTCGAGTTGGTTTGCCCTCTCGCTCTTGGTGGCGGTGATATGCTATCTGCAGCCGGAGCAAATCAGCCGGCAGACTCGCGGCATGCTCTATATCATCGTGGGTGGATTCACCGGCATGGCGCTCGGCATGCTCGGCTATTCGGTCACTTCGTCGGTGTCGCTCAGATATAGTTGTATGGCTCTATCCATCGCTGCCGGCATCATCTTCGGTTTTCTGCTCTACACCTACACCCCACAGGGGCGGCAGGTGAAGCCGGGATCCGGTTTTTTCGTTAAATATCTATTAGCCAAGGGATTCCCTACGCTTGTTACGCTGATGCAGATGGGCATCGCCTTGGTGATCGCCATTGCTATGGTTAATGTAAATGCCTTATGATCAAGAGTATAAGAATGAGAAAGTGTTTAATCGCAATTATAGCCTTCTGCAGCATCCTGTCGCTGTCAGTGTCGGCTCAAACTCCCAATACTACATCCCGCTCGCAGGCTTCGCGCAATGCCGAAGCGCGTCAGCGTATAGCCAATAGCAAGGTCAAGTCGGATAGCAAACGTAAGATCAAAGTCCACAAACCGGATCTCGACTCTATCCGCCAAGAGACTCTCAATCCGAAGTCTCGATTCCATTTCCCCAAACTTCTGAAGAAGTATGAGGTCAATGACACGACGATGACCCCGGAGGAGTTCCGCTATTTCTATTTCGGGTATATGTTCCAGGAGGATTTCGACCCTTATCGCGAGTCTCCCTATCCCGGCATGATCGATCATTATCGTCAGAGCCCCACCCACACCAAGGAGGAGGCTGACACGATCGAGAAGTATGCTCGTTTGGCACTTGAGGATAATCCCTTCGATCTGCGCCAGATGAGTTTCTTGGTCCATGTGCTCAAGGAGAAGAAGAAGACGATGCGTGCCAAGATTTGGGAGTTCCGTCTTGAGAATATCCTTGGGGCTATCAAGAGCACCGGCACAGGCGATTCGACCGAGAATGCTTGGTATGTCATCTACCCTTCGCATGAATATGATATGGTGCAACTTCTTGGTTATGAGGCTGTCGATGTGAAGTGGATCGAGCCTTGTTATGACTATCTGCTGGTGCAGCCGGATGAGAATGATAAGCGGCGTCGCGATAAGAAGGCGGAGGGCTTCTATTTCAATGTGATGGTGCCGCAGGCGCAGTATGAGTTGAAGCATCCGGAGGATATGGTGGCGGCGGAGGTTGCTACCCCGACGCCGATGCCCGATGATGAACCGGCTGAAGGTGACCCGGATGATGAACCGGCTGAAGAGTAAATCGGATTATTCTGAATTTCAGTAAGTTATTGAACCTAACATATAATAATAAAGTTAATAGAATGGAACAGATCGTAGGACCCGGCAAGTTTGTCGAGTATTCATATAAGGTATATGATGAAGCCACCGGTGAAGTACTCTTTGAGACTCCCCGCAACGAACCGGACAATATGGTGTTCGGAGTGTCGGTGCAGGTGGTTCCGGCATTGATGCAGTCGATGGATGGCCTGAAGGCGGGTGATAAGTTTGGCATCACCTTGCCGCCGGAACTGGCATTTGGCTTGCGCGATGACGAGAATGTGGTAATGCTGGAGAAGGAGATCTTCATGCGCGACGGCGAGTTGGCATCGGAGGTAGCGGTTGGGGCAGTGCTACCGATGGTTACCGGCGAAGGATATCGCGTGGTAGGCACGGTGCTGGAGATCGGCAACGAGGAGGTGAAGATGGACTTCAATCATCCCTTTGCCGGGAAGACCATCCGATATGATGGGGTAGTGGAGCGAGTACGCGAAGCGACCGAAGAGGAGAAGAACCCGAAGAGGGGCTGTGGCGGCTGTGGCGGAGGTTGCCAAGGAGGCTGCGGCAGCGATTGCAGTGAAGGCGATTGCAATTGCCAAGGTTGTTAATTTATTAATTTATTAATTTATTAAAAAGATAAAGTTATGTTGAAAGAATTACGCAAAAGTATGATTGGAAAAAGCTTAATAGTAGCTTTAAGCTTTTTGTTTGTTTCTTGCTGCCTGGTAGGGTGTGGCGATAACGAAGAAAATGACGGCATCGAAATAAATCCGGGAGAAAGCAATACGTTTCAAATAGCCGACCTTGTGGGTACGTGGGAGATTGTACACAGCAATTATACCTACAAAGTAAACGGCGTTGTCGTAGAAAGCGGTTCGGAAGATGTTTCGGAAGATCACAACCGTATCGTAGTTTATCCCAATGGCAATTTTGAGTTCCTTGAATATTCAGACACTGAAGGCACGTGGCATGAAGACGGCAAGGGTACGTTCTATATGCGCAATGGCAAATTAGAATGCGTAGGCGATTTTGAAGATGTTGCAATAGTGTCCCTTACGAGTAAAAAACTTGTGATGAAGTATAAATTTGTAGAAGAAAAAGGAAGCGAAATCCACGAAGAAGAGTTCACCGACACCATGGAGCGTGTAGAACTGTTTTAATAAAAGTGCGATGCTAAAAACAAGAAAAGCGTGTAACTCACCGGAGTTACACGCTTTTCAATTAATATTTAAGGAACGCGTTCTTAATTCCGCAAACCCATTATATATTATACTTTATAAGCATTTACTTACTTGAGACTAACCGTATGATGTAGGTTTGCCATTTTGATGGCGGCTACGGCGGCTTCAGCCCCTTTGTTGCCGAGGCAGCCGCCGGCGCGGTCGAGGGCTTGCTGCTCATTGTCGACGGTCAGCACACCGAAGATTACCGGTGTTTCTCCTTTGGCATTGAGTTGGGCTGTGCCTTGCGCCACAATGTCGCAGACATAGTCGAAGTGGGGTGTGTCACCCCGTATCACACACCCTATCACTATTACGGCATGATATGCCCCCGGCATGTTATTAAATCTTTTACTGCAAGCTTGATTAACTGCCAAAGCAGCGGCATTGACCAATTCGACAGTGCCGGGCACATCAAAGCGATCGATGTCGCAATCATTCACTCCGGCACGCTTTAATACGTCGATGGCTCCGTCGCGCAGAGCATGCGTTATCTTCGGATTCCACTCGGCTGTGAAGATAGCTACTCTTAGAGGTTCTTTTACCAAGACCGTCGGGATCTCAAGACTGTCACCGTTGGTGTTGAGTATTGTTGACATACTATGTTCTAAGTGATTGTGTTTATGATAGATGGATTATTCCTCCTCGGGGGCTGAGTCGGGGGTTGCTTCGGGAGTTGCATCCGGAGTTGCATCGGGGGCTACATTCGATTTCTTTTTGCGGATGAGCTTGGCGGATTGTTGGAGTTTATCCAAGAAAGTGCGCCACATCGGTTCGTGGGCTTCGTTGGCATCGATCTGCTCGATGAGGCTGATGATCTCCTGCTCCAAGTCGATGCTTTCGAGGGCTACGGCATGAGAGAGGACGGCAGAGAGGAGACGCTTGCTGCGCGCCAGATCGCTGCGATTGTGCATCATGACACGTGCCATGTCGATGGTCATTCTCACTTCGCGTCGGCTCACACGTCCGGTGCGCTTCTTGGCGAGTTTGATAGCCTCCATATAGAACTTTACCGCGCCATGATAGTCGCCGGTCTGCGCCATCATCTCCGCCCCCTTGCGCATAGACTCTACCAGTTTGTCGGTGGCGGCAGCCACTCCGGCATTTACCTTCTCATAGAGCACGCCGGTGTTGATCTGCTGCTTGGCGAGCAAGTCGAGCGTCTTCTTGCGCGAACGAAGAATGCGGGTCGAGAGCTCCATCGCCAATATATGATATTCGTTAAATCGGTCGGCATCTATCTTGAGCAGCGGATCAAGCATCTTGAAAATCATCTCAATCTCCTTCTCACTCTGCTTATAGTCCTTGAGCATATAGTGGATCTCGGAGATGTCGAACATCAACCCCATCAGCAATGCGCGAAACTCGCAGTTGCTGTAATCGGGCCACTCGCGTAGGGCGCGGAGTGCCTCCACCGATTTCTTGAGTGCATCGTCATATTTCTCAGTCTCATAAAGTGCTGCGGCTTCGCTGCGAAGTGCTATTACGCCGCATGCTGTCTCATGCTCCTTGCTCCCTTCGGCAAGGTTCTTGAGGATCACCGGTAACTCTTTAAGTGTCATATCTTTGTGGTTTTTAGATGTTTCAATTTTTTATTTGCGAGATTTCTCTCCCAAGTAGCCGCCGTGATGGCGCTTGGCATACTCCTCTTTGGTGAAACCTATGGCCTTCATCACACCGACCACGAGCACGTCGCCGATGACGGTCATCATCGTGGTGGAGGTGGTGGGTGTCAGTCCCAAAGGACACACCTCGGGGCTCCCTCCGGTAGAGATTACAACATCGCCCGAACGCCCCAAGAGACTCTCCGGGTTCCCTGTTATAACAATTATAGGCACTCCGGGGTTCAGCGTCCTTGCCAATTCCACAAGTTCGACGATCTCACGGGTCTTGCCACTATTGCTCAGGAGCAACAACAAGTCGTTCTTCTGCATGATGCCCAAGTCGCCATGTTGCGCCTCCGAGGGGTGTAGGAAGGTGGCGGGTGTGCCCGTCGAACTGAAGGTAGTGGCGATGTTCATCGCTATCTGTCCCGCTTTCCCCATCCCCGAGGTGATCAACTTGCCACCTCGATGATTCACATGCTCCACGATCAGGTCGATCGCCTCTGCGTATGCGTCACTCACCGGTATGCTCATCACGGCTTCCGATTCTCTCTTGAGGATGTCGAGCATCATCTCCTTTACTTTATCTCTGTTTTCCACGATTATTCAGATTATGTTGTTCGGTCTTTTCGACCTGTTCTTTTACTTATTCTTTTGATAATTATCGGGTTATGCCATGGAATGCTCCAGGGCTTGACGCCATAGATCGGGGAGTTCCACCGATTTCTGAGTCTCTCTGTCGAAACTTACCATCACTGTCTCCGCAGCCGCTTTTATCACTCCTTTGGTCTCCTCCACCAGCACCTGCTGCAACCGGAAACTCTTGTTCGAGATGCTCATGCAGCGCGTGTAGACTCTGATATCTTCACCGAAGAATATCGGACTGATGTAGCAACAATCGATGTTGGCTATCACCACGTCAACTCGCTTCCAGTCGATATTGCCATCGACGATATGTTCGAAAAATCTCGCCTTGCCCGTGTCGAAGAAGGAGAAGTAGACCGTGTTGTTGAGATGTCCGAGTATGTCGATGTCGTTAAATCTGAGTTGCAGATCTATGGAGTGAGTGAATTGTGATAATTCGGGTAGTGTATTTGGATCCATGTCTTGTTTCTTGCCGGAACGTTTTCTATTTAGAGCGCGTTCCCCGGAGGGGAAGGAGCCCTATTGGTGGTTATAAGAATTTTATTTCATTGATGACGGTGCGTCCCAATTCTTCGTTGAGGATGCGGGTCAATGTAGATCGGCTCATGTTGAGTTCTTGGCGTAGCGGGGCGCTCTTGACGTAAATGGTCATGACCCCTCGCCACACGGAAGGTCTCGAGCAAAGAGCCGCGATATGCTCTCCCACCACGAGGGGCCAGATGCTGATGGCACGCGCCTCGTAGAGACGCCCGGTCATCCCCTGCTGTTCGAGAGTGCGTCGCAACACATCTCCCAGACTTTCAGCCTCTTGTCTCTCCATAGCGGGTGTGGGTTAGTTGTTTTCGTTATCTTTCGGTTCTCCACCTCTGACATCGAAACGGCCGTCGGTCACTTCGAAGAGGCGGCTCTTGGAGCGGATGCCGGAGAGGGTCTCGTCGAGGTGTTGCAGGTTGGTGTCGGTGATGAATATTTGACCGAAGTTCTCGCTGCCGCTGACTTCGTCGATGATGCGGGCCACGCGGCTTGAGTCGAGTTTGTCGAATATATCGTCGAGCAGAAGGATGGGCCGTTCGCCCCCTTTGCGTCGCAGATAGTCGTAGATGGCGAGCTTGAGGGCTATGGTGAAGGTCTTCACCTGTCCTTGGCTTCCGAGTCGCCTCATGGAGTAGTCGTCGAGTTGGGTGTAGAGGTCATCGCGATGGATCCCCGACGAGGTGTAACCTAATGCCAGGTCTCTGCCCCTCTCGGCGTTGAGCACCTCTTGCATCGTATGGTCGTTGAGCACGCTCTTGTAGGCGAGCGAGGCTCGTTCGGCATCGCCGGAAATGCGGGTGTAGTAGCGCTCGAAGTCGGGCTGTATCTCGGCAGTCCAGTCGGCACGCGCCTGATGGATATATGCCGCCGCTTCCGACATGTTCACCTCGATCGATTCGTAGAGCAGATGGTCGGACACTCCGGCGCGGAGCATCTTGTTGCGGCTCTCCAAGGCTTTGTTGTAGCGGATGAGTCGGCTCAGATATGCTCCGTCGGCTTGCGAGATTACCACATCGATGAGTTTGCGCCTCACTTCGCCGCTGCCGGTCACTATCTCCGAGTCGGAGGGGGTGATGCTCACGATCGGAAATTTGCCGATGTGCTCCGAGATGCGCTGGTATTCCTTGTCGTTGCGTCTCAGGGTCTTACCCTTCCCTTTGACTATGCCGCAACTCACGCTCTGACTGCTGCCATTGTCGAGAAGATAGTGCCCCTTCACCATCAGCGCCTGCGCCCCGTGACGGATCAGTGCACTCTCCGGCATCGAACTCATCGGGCGGACCATGCTCAGAAAGTGGATTGCCTCCAAGAGGTTGCTCTTGCCCATGCCGTTGAGACCCAGCAAGCAATTCACGCCGCCCGAAAATTCCATCTCAGCCGTCGCTATATTCTTAAAGTCTATTATCTCGATCTTCTCTATCAGCATAATCTCGAATCTCTAACCTCTAACCTCTACTCCTTCTCGCCGTAAGCCAGGTCGCCGGCATCGCCGAGTCCCGGCACGATATAGCTGTGGGAGTTGACCTCATCGTCGATAGCGCCACACCATAGCGTGGTGTCGTCGGGGAGGTGCTGACGGATATATTCGACGCTTTGCTTGGAGGCGATGACGCTTGCCACATGGATATGTGCCGGAGTGCCCTTGGAGAGGAGTGCCCTGTATGCCAGGTCCATCGAACTGCCGGTGGCGAGCATCGGGTCTACCAGGATGAGTGTCTTGCCCTCGATCGAGGGGGAGGCGAGATATTCGATCAGCACATCGAAGGTGTCACCCTTCTCTTTGTAGCGGCGATAGGCGCTGACAAAGGCATTCTCCGCATGGTCGAAATAGGATAGAAAACCATGGTGGAAGGGGAGCCCGGCGCGTAGTATGGTCGCCAAGACGATCTGCTCGGCAGGCTCTTGACAGATGCACTTGCCCAAGGGCGTCGTTACTTCAGTCTCTTTATATTCCAGTCTCTTCGAGATCTCGTATGCCATGATCTGACCGATGCGATCGATGTTCGTGCGGAAGCGAAGTCGATCGTTCTGAATGTCGACGCTACGCAATTCCAGCATGTAGCGGCTTACAAGGCTCGGTGTATTCGCAAAATTTATTACTTCCATATAGCTCGATGATCTTTGCTTTGTTCATTCTCTCCCGACAAAATGCTTTCGCTATATTAGCCGAAAAACTCATGTCAGGATCGTTCCTACATACATAAATTTAACAAAGATAATAAAATAATTTCATAATCCCACCCAATTCCCCCCGATTATTTCAACCGAATCCGGAAAAAAGCGTAAAATCCCGGAAAAGAAAAGCAAAAACAAGGAACGCGCTCTTACATTTTATGGTCTTAAATCTGCGGAATCTATATTTTTTAGGCACTTTCCGCTGATTTATGGTTGAAGTTTATTATTTTTGTGGCGTGATAATGTTTTTATTAATAAAAATTAGATGTTATGCTTATTGGTCGTGAGAAAGAGAAGACTCTATTGCTGAATGCTCTTGGTGAGGAGTATTCTCAGTTTATCGCCGTCTATGGTCGCCGTCGCGTCGGAAAAACTTTCTTGATACGTGAGTCTTTTGACAATAAATTCGATTTTCAATATACCGGAGGCGCCAACATAACTGCAAAAACTCAGTTGGAGCGTTTCTGTCGTGCCCTTAAAGAGCATGGTCAGACCGATACTCCACAACTCGCTAACTGGGGCGATGCCTTCAGTGAACTTAAACGGTATATCACAAACTTGCCGGAGGGTAAAAAAGTCGTTTTCCTCGATGAGTTGCCATGGATGGATGCCCCTCGCTCCGGTTTTCTCTCCGAATTGGAGGCCTTCTGGAATGGATGGGCATCGGCACGCAAAGACCTCGTTTTTATCGTATGTGGAAGTAGTACTTCATGGATGGTCAAAAAGATCATCAAGAATAAAGGCGGCTTGCACAATCGCCTCAGCCATCGCATCTCCCTCAAACCATTCTCCTTGGGTCTGTGCGAAAAGTTGGCTCAGTCCAGAGGCCTTGTGATGACTCGCAAACAGATATTGGAAGCCTATATGGTGTTTGGTGGAGTACCCTATTATTGGAGTTTATTACAACGGGGCTCAAGCATTACATCTGAGATTGACAGACTCTTCTTTTCACCCGATGGTGAATTGCATGATGAGTTTGAGATGCTTTATGCATCCCTATTCAAAAAGTCCGAACCTTATATTCGTATCGTAGAACTATTGGCGAAGAAAAAAACAGGTATGACCCGACAAGAATTGTTGGCTGCCGGAAAGTTTGAGGACAATGGCTCATTCTCCGACCTTTTGAAAGATTTGGAGTGGTGCGGATTTATCCGTAGCTACTCTCAGATAGGGTATCGCGCAAAATATGAAATCTATCAACTGATCGACCATTTCACCCTTTTCTATTATGAATATATGGCGGGAGTGCGCCATGGCTCCAATTATTGGCGGTCGATGTTGGGAACACCGAAATATAATACCTGGTGTGGTTTGGCATTCGAACGTACATGCTTGTGGCATGTCGAGCAGATTAAGATGAAGTTGGGCATCAGTGGCATACTGACAGATGAATATGCTTGGCGCTGTAACCCTAACCCAAGCACCGGCACTCCGGGAGTGCAAATAGACTTATTGATAGATAGAGCTGATGGAATAATCAATGTGTGTGAAATAAAATACTCAAAGAGCAAATATACCATTACTTCTGATTATGCCGATGAACTTGCACAAAAATGCAACGTGTTTAAGACCGTAACCGGCACCAAAAAAGCCATTCATCCCATTATGATCACCACCGACGGACTAACTCGCAATGAATATTGGGGCGATGTCCAGATGGAAATAACATTGGATGATTTGTATGCGATATAGTCCTTGCCTATTGTTAGAGCGATAGGTCTTTTGTGTGTCTCAGTCCGGGGATTAGAATACGCTCTTAGTGGGTGGCGGCTATGGTGCGGGCTTGGGTTATGTCTTGGGCGATCTGGCGGCGTAGGCTGTCGAGGCTGTCGAATTTGCGTTCGTCGCGTAGCCTCTCGATGATATATAGGCTAAGCTGCCGGCCGTAGATCTCGCCGTTGAAGTCTAATAGGTTCGCCTCCACCGTGAGACGAGTGCCGTCGGTCACCGTCGGACACCTGCCGATGTTGACCACCGCCGTGCTGCTCTTGCCATCGATCTCTGCTTCTGCCACATACACGCCGCTGAGGGGCAACAACTGCCGACCGGCCAAGGATATGTTGGCTGTCGGAACCCCGATAGTATGGCCGAAACCCCTGCCATGCTCCACGATTCCGCTAAGGCAAAACCTCCTCCCCAAGATATCATTAGCCTCCCCGATTCTCCCCTCGGCGATAAGCCTCCTCACCGCCGATGAACTGCACCCCTCCACGCGGGGTGCCACCACTACTACGATTCCCAATTCTTCACCATATCGTTGAAAATCTGCCGGTTGCAATTTCGCACCATCCCTGCCAAACGTGTTGTCATATCCCAACACGATCACCTTCGCATCATAACGCCTTACCATAATCTCCATCCACTCCCGAGCCGTAGTGCCCATCACCTCGCGAGTGAAGGCTATCCGCTCCACCCTCATTCCCGCCTCCCGAAGGAGTGAGTCGCGTCGATCGGGATCCATGATCATGCGGGGTGCTCGCTCCGGCGCCACCACCTCCAGAGGATGACGATCGAAGGTAATCACCATCGGCGACAAGTCACGCTCCGCAGCGATGGCTTGTACACATGCCACCACCTCGGCATGCCCTCGATGATAGCCATCGAACGTGCCGACAGTCACCACCCTCCCCCTTCGAGGTTGCGAATTATTACTCTCCTTCATGGCGTTCTAAGGTGGTCATTGGGCGGTAAGTTGCTCAGCCACACTGCATAGAGTAGTGTCGCCGATGATGCGTAGGGCTTGCATGCCCTGGCGGCGTGCCGCCTCACAGTTTGCCTCCGAATCGTCGAGTAGCAGGCTTTCTGCCGGATCAAGCGAATAGCGACCCAAGAGCCGCTCGAAGATCGCCGACTCCGGTTTGCAGACTCCCTCGGCGAAACTCGTGATGATGCCATCGAAATAATCGCCGACTCGAAGACCCTCCTGACGGAACGCCTCCGAGATCCAACCATCATACATCACAGCGTTGGTGTTCGAGGTCATATACACCCGATAGCCGGCGGCACGAAGCCGACGCATCGCCTGCAATCGCTCTACCGGAAGTGCCACCAGAAAATCCACAAATGCCCGTTCGATATCGACATCGGTCAGATCCCTGCTCGATAGTTTGCGGATATTGTCAAAAAATTGAGCAGCTGTGATCCTTCCCGTTTCTATCGAAAGAAATGGTTCTTCCTGTCGATAAAGCCCAAGCATAGAGTCAACTCCACTCAATCCGAGAGCCTCGAACGACCTCACACAGCGGTCGCGATCCAGGTCGATTACCACCCCTCCGAGGTCTATAATTATATTTTTTAGTCCTTGCATAGCACGATTTGTCTGAAAATTCTTCACAAAGTTAATAAATTTTACTAACTTTGTGAAAACTGGATTAATATGAGTAACGTAAAATCAATTGGCATCCTCACTTCAGGTGGCGATGCACCCGGTATGAATGCCGCTATTCGTGCGGTGACACGCGCCGGAATATGTGCCGGATTCAGAGTATATGGTATCTATCGCGGATATCGCGGACTTATCTTTGATGAGATCGAAGAGTTTTCGACACAAAATGTATCAAATATCATACAGCGTGGCGGTACGATCTTGAAGACAGCCCGTTGTAAGGAATTTACGACCCCCGAGGGGCGTCAATGTGCCTACGATGTGTTGCGCCGTCATGAGATCGATGGCTTGGTAGTGATCGGTGGTGACGGCTCGCTCACCGGTGCCCGCATCTTCGCCAATGAGTTCCAATTCCCGATCGTCGGACTCCCCGGCACTATCGACAATGACCTCTATGGCACTGATACCACCATAGGTTATGACACCGCCCTCAATACTATTATGGAGTGTGTCGACAAGATTCGCGACACCGCCACCTCCCACGAGCGTCTCTTCTTTATCGAGGTGATGGGGCGCGAGGCAGGCTATCTCGCCCTCAATGGCGCCATCGCCGCCGGTGCCGAGGCTGCTATTATTCCCGAGATCTCTACCAAACAAGACCAACTTGCCGAACTGATCCAGAACGGATTCCGCAAGTCGAAAAATTCCTCGATTGTGCTCGTGGCTGAATCTCCTGCCACCGGTGGCGCTATGGGCCTGGCGCAACGTGTCAAGGATGAGTTCCCCGGATATGATGTCCGCGTCTCGATCCTCGGTCACTTGCAACGTGGTGGTTCGCCGACGGCTCACGACCGTATCCTCGCTTCGAGAATGGGTGCCGCCGCTATCGACGCCTTCCTCGACGACCAGCGCAACGTCATGATCGGTATCAAAAATGATGAAATCGTTTATGTCCCCTTCACCAAGGCTATCAAAAACGAAAAACCGATCAACCAAGAACTGATGAACACCCTACGCCGCCTCTCCATCTGATCCGGCACAAATAAAACAAAAAGCGCGCGAAAATTTGGTGGTGTGAAATTTTTTTTGTAATTTTGCACCGCATTCGGGTGGATACCAGAGTGGCCAAATGGGGCAGACTGTAAATCTGCTGGCTTATGCCTTCGGTGGTTCGAATCCATCTCCACCCACATCTTCAGAGGAGAGTCGATCAGATTCCCCTCTTTTTTGTTTTTTCTTAACTCTTTCCTCCGGCCGGGTGTTATTCTCTTAACCGCATCCTCTTGGGGAATATTGTCACACCTTATTAATAATGTATCTTATGAAGAAGTCTTTTGCTCTCTATCCGTTGCTCCTCTTGGCGCTATTGCAGGGGCTGCTCTTCTCCTCCTGTTCGTCTGATAGCGCAGTCGATGTTGAGGAATTACTCCAAAGTGTGCCCGCTGACGCCGCTATGGTGATGGTGGTGAATACCGAAAGCCTCGCCAAGAAAGAGGGGGTGGTGATCGATGGTAAACAGATGAAATTTACCGAGGTCCTCGCCCAAGCCGATGTCGCAGATGCCAAGCAATTCGCTCCCCTCCTCGTGGTCGCCCCCGATTCGCCGATGGTTATATTTAACTCTACCTATAAATATTACATCACCGGCTATGTCAACAAGACAGGCGAGTTCAAGAAGGCTGTCCAAGAGGCTGTCGGCGCTCAGTTCTCTACCCAAGATGGTGTGGATGTGGCAGGCAATTATGCCATCATCAGCAACCGCTTCTGGTGTGTCCTCAACTCATCGAACATCGATGCCAAGGATGTGAAATATCTCAAGGAACTCCCTGCCGAGCGCAGCTTTGCCAATAACAGCGCCGCCAAGGAGATGACAGAAATCTCCGACGATGTCAAGGGGTGGGCCGGTATCGCCGGACTGACACGCCAGATGTCGGGCGATTTCGCCGAACGCTCTATGGCTCAAGCCGGTCTCGCTACTGTCTTCGATGATGCCCAGAGCATTATCTATTCCGTCAATGTGGAGAAGGATAAGATCGTGGCTGATGCCGGCATCTATAACTCTAAAGGTAACCCCTCCAAGATCAACATTTCTGTCGAAGAGGTGGATGTCGATGTCATCAATAAACTCTCCGGCACTGCCGATGGCGTGGTGGCTATGGGTATCCCCAATAAGATGGTGAAGCAAATCATCGAGGCTGCCAATAAGCAGGGCCCCTCGATGGCAGGCGCCATGCTCAGCGGCTTCACTTGCCTCGATGGCACTGTAGCTGCCGCTTTTGGATCCAAAAACCCGGAAGATAATTTCAAGGGTGTGGTCGAGACTGACGGCTCTTCTACATCATCGATCAGTGAACTTATAGCTATGACGCAGGCCAAGACCTCGGTAGAGGGTAAACTCCTCTTTGCCGAAAAGGGTCAGGTGGCAGGCGCTTCTACTGTCAGCGACCTCGCCAAGCCTCTCAAAGGGGCTGTGATCGGCTGTTCGTTTACCGACAAACCCTTCGGCGATGATGTCAAGTTCAAATCGTTAGTTGTAAAATTGGTAAAGAAGGATGGCAGCCTAAGCCTCCGGATGGAGTGTGTCTTTTAATCAAGACACACTCTTCTTCGTAATAAAATATGAAGGAAATAAATCTTCAGAACACGTTGCCGCAAGTGTTCGTGTCGGAACATATTCCGGCATCTGATGTGTGGAACTCGGAAGTCACTTTCAGTCGCGGCACAATCTGTCTGGTCGAGGCTGAAAGTGGCGGCGGCAAGTCGTCGATGTGCTCCTATATCTTCGGAGCACGCCGCGACTATGTCGGCAAGATCCTCTTCGACCGCAGAGATGTTGCCGACATCTCTATGGATGAATGGCTGAAACTGCGCCGCACCTCCTTGGCCTACCTGCCTCAGGAGATGTCGCTCTTCCCTCAGCTCAGCGCCTGGGAGAATGTGCAACTGAAGAATCGCCTCACTTCCCACTTCAGCGATCGCCAACTCGCTGACTTCTTCGAGCGCCTCGGCATCGCCTCTCGTTGCGATTATCCCGCCGGCCGACTCTCCATAGGCCAGCAACAACGTGTCGCCATAATCCGAAGCATCTGCCAGCCCTTCGACTTCCTGCTCCTCGACGAACCGGTGAGCCACCTTGATCCGAACAACAATGAGATCGCCGCCGAGATCATACTCGAAGAGGCAAAAAAACAGGGCGCCGGGATCATCGCCACCTCCGTCGGAAATAAGATCGCTCTCCCCTACGATAAGATACTTAAACTCTGATCTATTAACACGCTATATGATTAGAAAACTATTGCGCCGGAACACATCTCCGGCTCGTGTGGTAGGATTCGTCCTCTCCAATTTCATCGGACTTACAATCGTGCTCGGTGCGTTGCAGTTTTATCGCGATGCCGGCTCGATATGGACCTCCGAAGATTCATTTGTCAAGAGCGACTATCTGATCATCAATAAGCGTGTCACCACCTCCAACACTTTGGGAGGTGCCACCTCCGGTTTCACCGATGAGGAGATCGCTGACATTAAGGGTCAGCCATGGTGTCGCAAGGTGGGTCTCTTCACGAGCTGTAAATTCCGGGTATATGCCGGGTTGCAGAGTGGCGACCGCACCATGACCACCTCCCTCTTCTTCGAGTCGATACCCGATGAGTTCGTCGACGTGCCCCGCCAACAGTGGGAATATCGCAGCGGCTCGAACGAGGTGCCCATCATCATGGCCAAAGATTATCTGACTCTCTATAACTTCGGATTTGCCTCCTCTGCCGGACTTCCCCAACTCTCGGAGGGTCTCATGGGGAGTATCCCGATGACATTGCGCCTCTCGTCGGAAGATGGGGGGCAGGTGCTGAATATGCATGGCCGTGTGGCTGGTTTCTCGAATCGATTGAACACCATCTTGGTGCCGCAACAATTTATGGATGAGATGAATCGCACACTCGGCTCGGGAGAGACACGCCAACCCTCACGTCTTATCATCGATGTCAGCAGCCCCGGCGATGTGGCTATCACCCAATACCTTGAGTCACACGACTGGGAGGTGGCAGGCGACAAGAGTGCCAGTTCGGCATCCTTCCTGCTGCGAGTCATCGTGGGTATCGTGGCGGGAGTCGGTGGCCTCATCACCCTCCTCTCACTCTTCATCCTGATCCTCTCCATCTCGCTGATTATGGAGAAAAATCGAGACATCCTACACTCGCTGCTGATGCTTGGCTATGATGCCGGAAGCGTGGGGCGTCCCTATATCATGCTTGCCGTGACGGCATCGGTAGTGGCATATCTCCTCTCGGTGGTGGCGATCTTGGCGATGCGTGCCTACTATCTGACACCGATCAAGGGACTCGGAGGAGTGCCCACCGGACTTGTCGGTACGCTGCTGATCGGCGCGGCGCTGACCGGAGTCATCATCCTGCTCAACGTGCTGACAGTGCGACGCAGAGTGAGAGCCTCCTTCTACAAGTGATAAAGAGATTTAGATCAATAAAGTAGATCTAAGGATATATAAATTAAGGAACGCGCTCTGAATATTCTTAAAAGGGATAAAAGAATATAAGAAAAACGGGGGTATTGTGCTATTAACAATCGTTAATTAACATTGTTAAACACCTTATAGGGCTATATAGAGTCGGAGGATTTTGTTATTTTTGTAATTGCTTTGCAATAATTAACACTTATTGTATCTATCTTGTCAGGCTTAGGAGTTTGTCGAGGAGAATATGTGAATTGTAAAAATTTGACACATAGAGTGTTAATTGTTGGGGGTATATATGATGTTAGTGTACGCAGAGTATCGATATCATGAAACAACGGCGTTAACCGATACGCAAATGTTAACCTACCATGACAACGGAAGGATGGTGTAACTATAAAGAAATGGTCTGCCCGGGGCTGTAAGGCTTTGGGGGTGATTTTCATATATTATACACAAGAAACTAAAAAATAATATTAAATAAACCCAATGTAAAACTTAATCACATTCTTGCATGAAGAACTTTTGTTTTCATCTGAACAGGAAGTTTTGGGTGACGATGGCAATGCTGTTGACACTTGCACTTCCCTCACTGGCTCAAAAGATCACTGTCACAGGACACGTGGCTGATGAGTTGGGAGAAGATCTGATTGGCGCCACTATTATGGAGAAAGGCACCTCTAACGGCACATCTGCCGATCTTGATGGTAACTTTACTCTTAACGTGATGCCTAATGCCACTTTGGTGGTAAGTTATGTGGGATATGATCCCATGGATGTGGCTGTAAATGGTCAGACACACCTTAACATCGTTATGAAGCAGAACTCTACCGTCTTGGCTGAAACAGTCGTGATCGGTTATGGTTCTGTTAAGAAATCTGATGCTACCGGTTCGGTGGCAGTCGTAAGCCCCGATGATATCGATGCCGGTATTTCGACTTCGGCTCAAGACCTGCTGGTCGGCGCAAGCCCCGGTGTCGTTGTTACTTCTTCGGGTGGTGACCCCCGTGGCGGTGCGAACATCCGTATCCGTGGTGGCTCTTCTCTGTCGGCTTCCAACGACCCTCTTATCGTGATCGACGGCGTGCCCCAGTCTAACCAAAGTAGCGCCGGCGGCACCAACGCTCTTACTATGCTCAATCCTCAGAATATTGAGTCTATGACTATCCTTAAGGATGCTTCCGCTACTGCCATCTATGGTTCGCGCGCATCTAATGGTGTGATCATCATCACCACCAAGAAGGGTCGTAAGGGTCGTCCCACTGTCAATTTCTCTGCCAACTTCCATGTTAACACTCCTCGCAATCAACTCAGTGTGATGGATGCTAAGCAGATCGTTGACATCTATCGTGAGTATGGCAACGAGTCTGCCAATCAGACTGTTGACAGCTGGCTCAACGCTGATGGCGCTCCTATCAACAACACCAACTGGCAGGATGAGGTGCTCCGCACTTCTTTCTCTCACGACTATTCTCTGAGTGTCGGCGGTTCGGCAGGTAACGTGCCTTTCCGTGTGAATGCATCTTTCACTGACAGCCAAGGTATCATCAAGACTTCAGGTATGCAACGTACCACTGTCGGTATCTCGCTTACTCCCAAGTTCTTCAACGATGCCCTCTCTATCAATGCCAATGTCAGCGGTAGCTACATCAAGAGCCGCAATAACGCTGATGTGATGGGTGGTGCTGTCGGCATGTGCCCCCTCTATCCCGTTTACAACCAGTATAACATGGCTGAGGGTTCGGTGGCTAACATGTTCAATGGTTACTTTAATGTTACCAAGACTACAGGTGACCATGAGAACAACGCTTCTCAAAACCCCGTTCAGCTCCTCGAGGATGTAGAAAACGTAGGTAGCGTGCTCTCAAGTACAGGTAACCTCCAGATCGACTATGCTCTATACTGGGTGCCTGAACTTCACTTCAACCTCAACCTCGGTTATCAGGTTAATAAGAATACAAATAAGGAGATCACTGCTCCCAATTCTATCATGGCTTGGCGCAATAACTATAAGGATGGTGCCGGCTATCGTGGCGATTGGTACAAGCTCGAGCGCAATACCCTCCTCGACTTCTATATCAACTATAAGAAGTATTTCGAGGCTGCAAAGTCTGACTTGGATGTAACTGTCGGTTATGACTGGCAACGTTTCGACGCTCACGAACGTTCTTGGAGTGCTATCAACACTCTCGGTTATAACATGAATTATAATGGTGGCGTTTACGACCTCCAGATCAATGAAGCTTCTGCCGACCACGTAGGTAAGGCTTACAACGATGCTCCTATGACTCGTTCTGCTTTCATCTATCAGTTGGTTTCTTTCTTCGGTCGTGTTAACTACATCTTCGATGACACTTACCTCTTGACAGTGACTCTTCGTGGTGATGGTACTTCTCGCTTCTCTAAGGACAATCGTTGGGGTATCTTCCCCGCTGTGGCTCTCGGTTGGAAGATCAACAACATGAAGTTCATGGAGCCCAGCAATTCTTGGCTCAATGACTTCAAGCTCCGTCTCGGTTGGGGTCAGACAGGTCAGCAAGACCTCGGCGGTCTCTACTTCCCCTATATCGCCAACTACACCAACTCATACAAGAATGGTTTCCACTACCTCGATCCCAACGGCTCGGGCGAATGGATCAACCCTCTCTATCCTGAGTCTTACAACCCCTCTTTGAAGTGGGAAACTACTACTACATGGAACGTCGGTATCGACATGGGATTCCTCAACAACCGCATCACACTTGCTGCTGACTGGTATCTCCGCAACACTAAGGACCTCCTCTCATACGTGCCCACCGGCGCTATGAACACCTCTAACAAGATGTGGAACAACATCGGTACGCTCCGCAATATCGGTGTCGAGGTAACTGTAGGTGCAAAGCCCGTTATTACCAACGACTTCACATGGAACACTGCTGTTAACGTAGCATGGAATAAGAATGAGATCACCGAACTCCAGGGTGGCACCGAGACTGTAGCAGGTCGTCTTAGCGATACTGCCGGTACTCCTATCCAATGGCACATCGTAGGTGAGCCCGCATTCACTTATAAGATGTTCGAACAGGTCTATGACAGCAATGGCAATCCTATCGAGGGTCAATTTGTAGACCAGAACCGTGATGGCGTGATCAATGATGATGACCTTATCAAATATCACTCAAGAGACCCGAAGGTGACCCTCTCTTGGAACAACAACTTCCAGTGGAAGAATTGGGACCTCGGTTTCACTCTCCGTGCCAACATCGGCAACTATGTATACAACCAGCTCGGTTATGACGGATGTCGTGTCTATACCGTTGCTGCCGCTCAGTATCAGCTTGGCAACCTCTTGGCAGATCGTCCTCTCTTCACTAACTCCGCTACCGGTGAGTTCCTCAAGCGTTCGAGCTATTTCGTAGAAAATGCAAGCTTCCTCCGTTGCGACAACATCACTCTGGGTTATACTTTCAGAGATCTGTTGCAAGAGAAACTTACTCTCCGTATCTTCGCTGCCGTTCAGAATCCCTTCGTGATCACCAAGTTCACCGGTCTTGATCCTGAAGAGTTCGGCGGTATCCAGAGTAATCCTTATCCACGTCCTATCACTACTACACTCGGTATCGTGGCGACTTTCTAATCTTTAACTAATTTTCAAAGATAGAATCCAATATGAAAACTTTCAATAAAATATTCATGACATTGGGTATCGCGGCTGCCGCTTTCGGTCTCACTTCTTGTGTGAACGACCTCGACAAGAGTCCCGTAGACCCTAATTCAACAACCGATGTAAGCAAGGACATGGATCGGGTGTTCGCAGACATCTATCTCAACTTTGCTACTTTCGGTGCGAACGGTAATACTCCCGTTCAAGATTTCGATGGCGGTATGGCTTCGTTCCAACGTGCCATCTATATCGGTGAGGAAATGACCACCGACGAAGCTTGCTGGCTTTGGGACCCCGAAGTTTATGGTACAATCAACCATGGTAAGGTCTCTTCTTCTCTCGATGCCGTGTTCGGTTTCTATTCTCGTCTGATCATCAATATCACTCTCTGCAACCAGTTCATCCAAAAGGTGCAGAACAATGAGTTCGATCTTCCTGACGAGGCCGCTAAGGCTCGTGCCGAAGAGTATGTGCGTCAAGCTCGTATCCTTCGTGGCGGTTGCTATTACTATATGCTCACTTTCTACAATAATCCTCCCTACGCTGACGAATCTACCAAGGTGGGCGAAGAGCCTACTCAGCCCGGTCGTGCAGAAGTCTACAATAGAGTGACTGCAGACCTCGAAGATGTTGTGAAGTATTACACCGAACATCCTACTCCCACCTATTATGGTTTCGTAGGTCTCGATGCTGCTGAGGCTATCCTTGCCAAGATCTATCTGAATGGTGAGGTATTCGCTAACACCAATGACTATGCCAAGTGCTATACTCACTGTAAGAACATCATCGCTCGCCTCGGTAAGGGTGGTTATTATGGCAATGGTTTGGCTCGTAGTTATAAGGCTCTCTTCGGTTATAACAACGACCAATATGCTATTGGCGGTGCTAATGAGGTTAATGAGATCATCTGGGATATCCCTCAGTCCAAGACTGCTACAACCGAAGATCTGACCTCTTGGTCGGGTGCTACCTTCTTGGTGGCTGCATGGATCGGTACAAATGGTGTCAGCACCACAGTGCCTTATCCTACCAAGGATGTGAAATATAAAGATGTAACTGATACCAACGATCTCGTGGTTGAAGATGCCGACGGCGTAAAGCGCCTCTATCAGTATTGCGCTACAGATGAGGAGTATAACCAAGTTCTTGCTGCTTATAATAATGGCGATCTTAAGGATTGGCAGAAGACTGTCAACGATGTTGTTGCCAACAAGGCTTATTCCTTCGATCCCAAGGCTGTAGGTTATGTATCTTCCGACTGGTTCAACTCCAACGACGGCTGGAAGTGTATTGTAGCTCGCAAGTCTTTCGTCAAGAAGTTCGAATGGCTCGATGTCGATATGAGTGTCAGCAACGACAGTCGTGTTGATCTCTGGCAAACCAGCAGCCACGGCTTCACTGCCAACAATCCTACACTCACCGGTGACGATTGGGGTAAGAATGGCTACCTCGCTCCCAAGTATTCTAACTGGGCATACAACGAAGATGGTTCGATCAATTATCTCGCATCTCCTCCGAACTCTACTCCTTTCGGTGGCGACTATGCAGTGATCCGTCTCGCCGAGATCTATCTGACTGCAGCTGAGGCTATCCTTCAGGGTGGCGGCGGCTCTCAAGCAGAGGCTCTCCAATATGTTAACTATATCCGTCAACGTGCGTATGGTGATAACTATACTCCTTGGACTTCTCTCTCTATGTCTGACCTCCAGGATGAACGTTGCCGCGAACTCTATTCTGAGAATGTGCGCCGCACTGACCTTATCCGTTGGAACCTCTGGTGCACCGGTTATACTTGGGAATGGAAGGGTGGTATCGCTTCCGGTACTAACCTCGAGGAATATACCAAATCTTTCCCCATCCCCTCGCGTGTTATGTCAGCTTCTCATCTACATCAGATCGAAGGATATTAATCAGTTAATCGTAAGATAAAAATGAAAAAATTATCAATTATATTGGCGTTGGCGGCTGTTGTCCTCGGTTTTTCTTCTTGCAAGCAAGAGGATAATCCGCAATATCACAACCCGACCACTTTCACCGTCTCTACTCCGGCTATGCAGGATGTCGAGTTTGAGACTGCTCAGGAGATGACTGATGCAGCTACTTTCAATCTCTTCTGCACTCAGCCCGATTATGGCTATTCTGCCATCTGTAAGTACTCTGCTCTCGTCTCTCTCGATCCTAATGCCCCCGAAGAGAAATGGGTAGCGCTTGAGAACCAAAATCCCGCATCGGCAGCAATGTCTATCAAGACTTTCGACCTCGGTATCGCTCTGCTCAAGCTCTCTAAGATCACAAGCCAGGAAGAGTTCGAAGCTTCTGAAGTTTCCAAGAAGCCTATGAAAGCTTACTTCCGCGCTGTCTGCGAAATCGAAGGCATCGAAGGCTCTCGTATCGTCAGCCAAAATGCTGTAACCTACAACGCTATCAGCGTGAAGTATGCTGAGAAGAAGGCTGCTTGGATCTATATCTGCGGTGACCTTCGTAACCCCGAAACCGGCGTTGAGGATGGCTTCAAGGGCCCGAATGCTGCGAACTTCGATCACTATAAGAATAACTTCGCTCTCTATGAGCCCACTGAGAAGATCGGCGAAAAGCTCTTCGTTGGTGTATTCGACCTCGTTCCGAAGGCTGATAAGGAGGGTAAGTCTGAAGCTGATCAATGCTCGCAGTTCCGCTTCTTTACCGAACTCCTCGGCTGGGTGGCTGACGCTTCTCTCGGCTCAAATGAGGCCGACTTCTACTGTCTCCCCGTCACCGATAAGTGGCAAGCAGGCTTCTCCGGCGATGTTATCCCGCAGGGTCTCGGTAACTGGGGTGTGAATGTCGATGTATATTCTCCCGTGACTATCGTAGTCGATACTCAGAACAATAAGATCTATATCAAGGAGGGTGCACACAACGTGACATTCACCGGTCGTACCCCCTCTTTCGAATGATGTCATATCAGCTCGGGGAGGGAACGAAAAAGCTCTCCCCGAGCAGTTAAAACCTACTAAAAAGTAATTTAGAATTATGAAAAAAATAAAATTCATATCTGCATTGGCTCTGACCATGGTTTTGGCATCGTGCGAAAATTACGACCTGCCCAATCCTCCGGGCCAAACTAATCCCGAGCCCGATGGCATCTTCGCTAATTCCGGTCTCGTGATCGAGCAAGGCGCTACAGATGTAGACCTTGTAAATGCCAATAGCCAGAACGTTAATGTCAACGTGGCTAATATCACCGCTCTCGAAAACTTCCCCGAAAATTACGACCTCGTAATCAATATGGAAGTTTCAGGCGATGAGAACTTCTCTAAGGTGGCTGTGGCAAAAACCACTATCGTCGACAAGGCTGTTATGGTCAATCCCGACGTCTTCAATAATGCCATCAAGGAGGCTATCACCAAGGCTCCCGGCACTCTCGATGTGTATGCTCGCTTTGTAGCTCTTGCTCAACGCGGTAGCACTACACTCCGCCTCGGCGGTCTTAATGCTTATTTCGCTGATAAGTCGAAGTTCAAAGTGGCTACCCTCAACCCCGCTAAGTGGATGGAGAATTCCTTCTATGTAGTGCCCGTGGTAAATGGCACTGCCGACTTCGCCAAGGCTGTCAAGATGGACAATACTCTCGGCAATGTCAGCGTTTATGACAATCCCGAGTTCGCTGTCAAGATCGACGTGACTGACGCAGGCTACGCTTGGAAGCTCGCTCCTGTTTCGGTATACGAATCCAAGGATGCTTCCAGGCTCCTCGGCTGTATCCCCTCACTCGACTCTGACCTCGCAGGTAAGCTCGCTGCCGGTAGCGGCGCCGGCCAAATCTCTTTGGTTGGTTCTGTCCTCATCACTGTCAATGTGTACGATGACTCTTATACAGTGAACTACGCATTCGAAAATCTCTATCCCTTCAGCGGCTCTGTTAAGGCTGAAAACGTGATGAAGCTCTACACTTCCGACTATATCAACTATAGCGGTGTGACAGCTATTAACCAACGATGGACACTCGCTGCACAGCCCGACAAGACCGGCCCCGTAGTCTTCAAGATGGTGGAAGGTAGCGAAGTAATCGATGAGAATGGTCTCTATGAGAGCGGATCATTGACTGCTTCAAGCACAGGTAAGAGCATCACAGCTCCTGTGAAGGGTAACACCCTCTACTGGACCGAGGTTAACCTCGTGCAGCTCAAATTCTCTGTGAAGGCTATGACCTCTCTCTCAGTGATCGGCGCAGGCAATAACTGGAACCTTGAGACTGCTACTCCTCTTACTCCGTCGAAGGACCTCAGAACTTGGACTGCTGAAAATGTAGAGATCGGCACTGAGTTCAAGATCAACGCCAACGGCGATTGGGATCTCGACTTCGGTGGCAAGTCTGCAGGCGATGGCGTTTACACTCTCGACTTCAAGGGTAGCAATATGCAGTGTGTAGAGCCCGGCACTTACAAGGTGACCATCGACTTCAGCAAGCAACCCTACACTCTTACTCTTGAAAAATAAGGATCGCTATAGAGCAAATCCGAAATTTTCAAACTGATCCTACAGATGCTCTTATAATACTATAAAGCATCAATCTATACAAGAGACTGTGTCAATAATAGTATAATTGACACAGTCTCTGATTTTATATTAAAAAGTGGCTCAATATTTTACGATAGGTTAAAATTATCTGTTTTTAGTGATTTTTTTGGCAAAATAATTGGAAATAATAAATTAAGTGACTATCTTTGCACCGAATATGTGCCGTGGATACTCCTACGAAATACCATGCTACAATAATATTCAAATTTTAGACGATAGAATATTACAGATATCTTAAATATTAACCAACAAAATCTAAAATTTTCATTATGAAGAAATTTTACGCTCTTGCAGCTGCAGCCGTAGTGGCACTCGCAGCAAATGCACAAAATGGTGCACCTCTCTACATCACAGGTCAAAGCGCCGGCGCTGCAGCAGGTGGTTTCGCTAACGACTGGAACGTTGAGACTCCCGACCAGTTTACTTACGAGGATGGCGTTTACAAAATCCACGTGAATGGTCTTTCTTCTTTCACTATCTCTCCCGTGATTGACGGTACTTGGGATGGCTGGAAAGCTAACTCTTTGACTGCTAACTATGGTGATGTTCCCGGTGTAGCTGTTGCTCTCGTAGCCGGTGGCGACAACATCCTTTGTCCCTGGCAGGGTGACTATGATGTAGTAGTAGCAGGTGACCTCTCTACTATCACTCTTACCACTGACACTCCTCAGCCCGAAGTTAAGGTTTACCTCCGTGGTGATATGAACGGCTGGCTCAATGAGGGTATTAACGACGAGCTCGGTGAGTCTTGGAGACTTCAGAATGTTGATGGCAACATCTGGAAGTTTGAATGCAAAGACGATCAGAAAGTTCTCGCAGGTGAATCTTTCAAGATCGCTGACGCAGGTTGGGCTAAGTACAACTATGGTAGCGACGGTGAGGCTCTCCTCATGGAAGTTGAAACTACTCTCTACTTCAACTCAATCGGTAACATCACTTTCGAAGAGGATTGGAACGGTGTATGCTGGGTTATCTTCGATGGTGAAAACACTATGGCTGCATTCAGCAACGATAAGGCTTACGAGTGCCCCTTCGAGTCTGCTGCTGTTAGCAACATCACTGTTGACAACAACGAAACTCCCGCTTACTTCAACCTCCAGGGTGTTCGCGTTAACGCTCCCGAAAGCGGCCTTTACATCGTAGTTAAAGGCAACAAGGCTACTAAGGTTGTCTTCTAATAAGAATCTCTTATTAAGCCAAAATAAAGAGGGTGCATCTCAGATGCATCCTCTTTTATATTATACGATTAGAGCGCGTTCTTAAATTCATTTAAGGAACGCGCTCTTAATAAAAAAGCCTCCACTTCGGAGGCTTTTTTATTTGGAATTATTTCAGGAGGGCTTTCACTGCGGTTTCGAGTTGGCGGTCTATTCCGTTTAGCTCTTCGCCGGGGTTGTTGTAGACCTCTATGTCAGGATTGAGCTGCTGGTTTTCCAAGGGCTTGCCATTGACATCGAGGCTGGTGACTTGCGGTATGCCGAAGACGATGGTCGGGTCGATCTGTTGCTCCCACCATACGGCAGTCATTGTGCCCGGTATGGGTGCTCCCACCAGTTTGCCGATCTTCAGCGTCTTGTAGGTGTAGGGTGTGCCATGGGCGTCGCTATAGTTGGCTTCGTTGGTGAGCATCACCGAGGGCTTGGTCCACTGTGAGAAGGGATCTGAGCCGACATATTGGCCGCGGGGCGAGTAGTCGACATATTTCTTGCCACTCAGCAGGATGGCGATGTCATTGTGGAGCCATCCGCCGCCGTTCCATCGGGTATCTACCACTACAGCCTCGGCGTTGCGATATTTGCCGAGAAGACGGTCGTAAACGGCTCTGAAGCTGGGTGAATCCATGCCGCGCACATGCACGTAGGCGATTCTGCCACCCGAGATCGAGTCGACGTAGGCCTCATTGCGCTCCACCCATCGCTGATAGAGCAATTCGTTGAGTTCGCCACTCGACAGAGGACGTACACTCACCGTGTCGCACTTGCCCGATACTCGCTTGATCTCAAGCATGGTCTTCCTTCCGGCTTTCCCCTCGAGCAGTGGATAGTAATTCTTGCCCGCCTCGATAGTCTCGCCATCGATCTTGGTAATGATGTCACCTTTTTTTACCTTCGCCTTGGCGGAGAGGAGGGGTGAACCGCTGATTACTTCGCTTACCTTCAGACCATCGCCCCGGTAAGAGGCGTCGTAGAAGGCTCCTAATTCGGCTGTGGAGAGGCGCGCTCCGCCGCCGCGGTAAGAGCCACCGGTGTGCGATGCGTTCAATTCGCCGAGAAGTTCGCTCAGAAGTGTGGCGAAGTCTTGATTGTTGGTGATATAGGGGAGGAATTGGCGATAATGCTTGCCATAATATTCCCAGTCGACGCCATGGATGTTGACATCATAGAACTTGTCAGCCACTTGGCGCACGCAGTGGTCGTAGATATATTCACGCTCGGCGGCGGCACTCCGATCGTAGGGGGCTTCAAATTCGATAGCATCTTCCTTGCCTGAGTCGAGATTGATTTTTTTGATCCCCTTAGAACTTATCAGGAAGATATTTTCTCCCTTCTTGTCGGCTTCGATGCCACCATTGACACCCTTCGCCAGGAGTTTGGTCTCATCCTTACGCAGATCGGCAACATATAGGTTGGCATCTCCTTCGGTCGATTGTGCCGTATAATAGAGTTTATTACCCTTGGGGGCAAGGAAATAGTCGCCGATCATGGCGCTGGTGGGAGTGACGCGACACATGCGGTGACGACGGTTGTCGAAGTCGAGAGCGATAACTTCGGCCTCCTTCTTGTCGGCTTTAGCCTTCTTTGACTTCTTGTCGCTCTTGCCCTTCTTTTTGTCGCTCTTGTCCGACTTGTCGTCGGCATCTTTCTTCTCTTTCTCAGCCTCTTCGCGGAGGGCATCCTCCTCTTCGGTGGCGTTGATCTGATCCCAGGCGTCGGCATCGAGAGCCATGAGCACGATGTCGCTCTGATTGCCCCACGATCCGTGGCTCTTCATGCCATATTTGCCGGTCTCGTAGGCTATGGCTTTTCCGCCGAGCACCCACTTGGCATTGCCGTCGCTATAGCCGCTTTCGGTCAAGTCGACCACTCGGCTGCCATCCGCCTTGACGGCTGCCACGTCGGTGTTGTTCCAACCACCTATGCCGATATAACTTATCAAGATCCATTGGCTGTCAGGACTCCATTCGAAGGGCACGTCGCCGTCGGAATATGAGTAGTTATACTTGCCGTCGAGGATGGTGGTTACTTTCTTGCTTTCGACGTCGATGACACGTAGTGTGGTGCGATTTTCGAGGAATGCCACCTTCTTACCATCGGGCGAGAAACGTGGCTGTTGCGCCGGGAACTCGCTCTTGTAGAGGGGTTTCTCCTCGATTTCCGTGGCGTAGGCAAAGCGCTTCTCTGACGGGTTCTTGATCTCGGAGATGAAGAGTTGCCAGATGCCGTCGCGTTCGGAGTCGTAGACCAGTTTGCGGCCATCGGGTGAGAAGGAGATTTCACGCTCTTGTGCCGCAGTGTTGGTGATGCGCTTGGTGGTAGAGTATTTGGTGTCGGTGACATATACTTCGCCTCTCACCACGATCGCCACCTCTTTCCCTTCCGGAGAGATGGATATACCGCTTGCGCCGCTGCCGGCAAAGCCCTTGATGATATCTTTCTTGTATTGGTCGGCATAGATGGTTACATTTACTTTGCTTGGAGTCTCTCCTTCGCGTAGGGTGTAGATTTCGCCATCCTGGCTGAAAGCCATAAGTCCGGAGCCGGAAACGCTTAGCGAGCGCACCGGGTGCTTCTCGAAGTTGGTGAGTTGACGCTTGCCCCCCTTGCCGTCGGCGGAGTAGACATTGATTGTTCCCGATTCTTCCGATAGATAGTAGTAACCCTTGCCATCGGCTTTCCACACCGGGTTCATGTCGTGGCCATTGAAGTCGGTGAGCTTGGTGAATGCTCCCTTATCGTATAGCCACACATCGCATGTACCTGATGAACGTTCATGCTTGCGGAGTGGATCTTCGAGCCCTTTACGGTCGTGATAGAGCATCTTGCCGTCGGGCGCTATCGAAGCCGAACCGAGAGGCATCGATAGGTAAAGCTCGGGACGTGCATCAGGAGTGTTGATGTCGATGGCGTATGTGCGAGTATGACGCACCGGATTGCGTATCGACTTCTCTGAGGTGATCTCCGAAGTGGAGTAGATCACCTTGTCGGGGGAGAGGAATGCCAAGGGGGTCTCGTTGCCGGAATATGTGGTGAGACGTATAGGTGTGCCACCCGTAGATGCTACCCTGTAGAGGTCGTAACTCCCCTCGCGATCGGATGAGAATACGATGGTGCGAGAGTCGGGGCTCCAGATAGGAGAGGTGTTGTAGGAGCCTCCCGAGGTGAGCTGATGTGCCTCGCCTCCGGCTGTGGGGATGGTGAAGATGTCACCGCGATAGGTGAAGGCGATCTTGCTGCCATCGGGCGAAATAGACGTGTTGCGGAGCCATCTGGGCGATTCGTCGGCTTGGGCGGATGCCATAGCCGCGAGCCCCGTACAGACTGCCGCTGCAAAAAACTTTAATTTTTTCATTTCTTTTTCAGGTATTATTTTATAGATCTAAACACTTTTATCCTTTGCTTTCCTCCCTCTCTGCGGGGAGGTCGGCGAGCATTTCGGTGCATGTCTTGCCGCTGAGGGGGTGACGCCAGAGGGGTGCCAATTCGGCGAAGGGCTCCAAGAAGAAGCGGCGTTCTGCCAAGGCGGGGTGGGGGAGGGTAAGGTTGTCGCTGTCGAGGCTGATCTCGTCTGCCGCCATGATGTCGATGTCGAGCACGCGATCCTGATAATTGCCGGATGCATCGCGATGGGGTGTCGGGTTGAGTCGATTCTCTATACCTTGCAATATGTTCAGCATCTGAAGTGGCTCCTTGTCGCTAATCACCATTATTGCGATGTTATAATACATTCTATCGGAGACATATCCCCAGGGTCGAGACTCCACTAATTTAGATACTTCGAAATAGCCGAACTCCTCCTCGAGGGCTTTAAGAGCGCGGCTGATATTCAACTTACGGTTCCCGATATTCGAACCGATATTTAGAAAATAATGCATAATAACGATATGACTATCTAAACAAAAACATAATAATCCACAAAGATAACATTTCCCCGCCAACTCCCGATATATTTAAGCAAAAAATCTTTTATTCTAAAAAAGGGCTGATCGGTTTGTAAACTGATCAGCCCTTTTTCTATTATGATAAAAGCAATTTTTTAGAGTGTCTTTTTGACGGCTACTTCTTCGTAGGCTTCGATCATGTCGCCTTCGCGGATATCGTTGTATCCCTGGACGGAGAGTCCGCAGTCATAACCGGTAGTAACCTCCTTGGCGTCATCTTTGAATCGCTTGAGCGAACCGAGTTCGCCGCTGTAGATCACGATACCGTCGCGGATCACACGCACCTTCGATGTGCGCTTCACCTTGCCATCACGCACGATGGCACCGGCGATCGTACCCACCTTCGAGATCTTGTAGGTCTGGAGCACTTCTGCCGTACCGATGATTTCCTCGCGAATCTCGGGAGAGAGAAGACCCTCCATCGCATCTTTCACCTCCTCGATGGCCTTGTAGATCACCGAATAGAGACGGATCTCGACACCCTCCTTCTCAGCCTCCTTGCGGGCAGCTCCCGAAGGACGCACCTGGAAGCCGATGATGATGGCGTCAGATGCGGCGGCAAGCGTAACGTCAGATTCGGAGATGGCACCCACACCCTTGTGGAGCACATTGACCTGAATCTCCGGTGTCGACAACTTGAGCAGCGAGTCTGAGAGTGCCTCTACCGAGCCATCCACGTCTCCCTTCACCACGAGATTGAGCTCGTGGAAGTCGTCGAGTGCACGACGGCGTCCCAACTCTTCGAGTCCGACACGCTTCTTGGTGCGCATGCTCAACTCGCGTTGCAGCTGCTCGCGCTTCGAGGCGATCTCGCGTGCCTCCTGTTCGGTGGAAAGCACGTTGAATGTGTCGCCTGCCTGCGGCGCACCATTCAGTCCCAAGATCAACACCGGTGTCGAAGGTCCTGCCTCTTTCACTCGCTGGTTACGCTCATTGAACATAGCCTTGACCTTGCCGAAATTGGTGCCTGCCAAGATCACATCGCCCACCTTCAATGTGCCGTTCTGCACGAGCACCGTGGCTACATAACCGCGCCCCTTGTCGAGCGACGACTCAATCACCGAACCGATGGCGGGGCGATTGGGATTTGCTTTCAAATCGAGCATCTCTGCCTCGAGAAGAACCTTCTCCATAAGTTCATCGACGCCGATACCCTTCTTGGCGGAGATATCTTGCGACTGATACTTGCCACCCCAATCCTCTACCAAGTAATTCATGCCGGCAAGTTCCTCCTTGATCTTATCGGGGTTGGCAGCAGGTTTATCGATCTTATTGATGGCGAACACCATAGGCACTCCGGCGGCAGAGGCGTGGTTGATAGCCTCGATGGTCTGGGGCATCACGTCGTCGTCGGCAGCCACGATGATGATGGCGAGGTCGGTGACTTTGGCACCGCGTGCACGCATCGCGGTAAATGCCTCGTGACCCGGGGTGTCGAGGAAGGTGATGTGACGACCATTCGGCAACTTTACGTTATAGGCACCAATGTGCTGGGTGATACCTCCCGCCTCGCCGGCGATCACATTAGCCTTGCGGATATAGTCGAGAAGAGAAGTCTTACCATGGTCCACGTGTCCCATCACGGTGACGATCGGCGGACGAGTCTCGAGATCCTCCTCCTTATCTTCGATCACCTCGATAGCCTCGGTGACATCGGCGCTGACAAATTCGGTCTCAAACCCAAATTCCTCAGCCACAATGTTGAGGGTCTCGGCGTCAAGACGCTGATTGATCGACACCATCACACCCAGGTTCATACAGGTGGCGATGACCTTATTCACCGGCACATCCATCAGGTTGGCCAAGTCATTGGCGGTAACGAACTCGGTGATCTTCAGTATCTTCGATTCAGCCTCCTCGCGACGTTCCTTCTCGATCTCGCGATTGTGCATCTCCTCGCGTTTCTCCTTGCGGAACTTCACCGACTTCTTGGTGGTCTTGTTGGTGAGGCGAGCGAGCGTCTCCTTCACCTGCTTCTGCACATCTTCGTTGCTGATCTCAGGCTTCTGGTTGCGACGGTCGCGATTCTTCTTGCGTTCGCTGCGGCTCTGGCCGTTATTGTTGTTATTACTGTTGTTGCCACCGCCACCCTGGTTGCCACCCTCATTCTGCTTCTTGCGCTGGTCGGAGCCGAAGCCGGGTTGCTGAGCAGCCTTGTCGATATCGACCTTCTCCTTGCCGATGCGTTTGCGACGCTTGCGGTCGGCATTTTCGGCGCGACGCTCGCTCTTGCTCTTCTTCTTGGGGCGTGTGCTGGTGTTGATCGCCGACAAGTCAATCTTGCCGATCACCTTGAGCTCGGGAGCACCCGGCGTGTTGCCACTAAGACGGAAAGGCTTATCGTCGGTAGCAACTTCAGCTTTTGTTTCCTCCTCTTTTTTCTTTACCTCTTTTGGTTCTTTGTTTTCCACAGGCTTATTTTCAACTTTAGGTTGTTCAGCTTTGGGTTGTGCCTGCTCCTTGGCGGGAGCGCTCGGAGCGACAGGAGCGACAGAAGCCTTCTCCGGAGCTTTCTCGGGAGCCTTTTCCTGAGCCTTTTCCGAGGTCTTTTCAGGAGCTTCCTCCGGGGTCTTCTCGGGGACTTTCTCCGGAGTCTTCTCGGGGGCCTTCTCCGGAGCCTTCTCGGGGGCCTTCTCCGAAGCTTTCTCCGGAGCTTTTTCGGGAACCTCCTCGGCGGGAGCTTTTTCGGTAGGTGTGGTCGGCGCAGATGCAGTGGTCGATGTCATCCCCGAACGTGGATTCGAAAGGTCGATTGTCCCCAAGATCTTGGGGCCTGTGACGCGAGTGGTCGTCTCCTGCTCGCGTGCAGCTTCTTGTTTCGCCTTCTTATTCCCACGACGGTTGGCGAAGATGCTTTCAGCCGTGGCTTTATCTTTCTTGTCGGCACTAAACTCTTGCATGAGCAATTCGACGGCGTCGGAGTCGATGCGTGCATTCGGGCCCTCATCGACTTCGATATTGTGCTTGCGCAGGAATTCAACGGCTGTGTTGACTCCCACATTCAGGTCTTTGGCTACTTTACTGATCTTTGTGCGCATATATAGTGTTTGGTTTTACAATATGTTATTTACTCCTCGAACTCGGCACGGAGCACACGGAGCACATTCTCGATGGTCTCATCCTCCAGGTCTGCCTCGTCGAGAACTCTGCGGGGGGCGTTGAGCACCGACTTCGCTGTACCAAGTCCCAAGTCTTTGAGCTGCTCGATTACCCAGTCGTCGATCTCATCGCGGAACTCATCGAGGTAGATATCCTCTTCACCCTCTTCGATGTCGCGATATACATCGATCGAATAGCCGGTGAGCTCTTGTGCCAAGAAGATGTTGAGACCTCCCTTGCCGATGGCGAGGCTCACCTCGTCGGGATGCAGGAACACCTCTGCCTTCTTCTTGCCATCTTCGCTCTCGCTGAGACGAATAGATGATATCTTGGCCGGCGACAAGGCGCGCTGGATATAGAGCTGCGGATTCGATGTGTAACTGATCACGTCGATGCTCTCGTTGTGGAGCTCACGCACGATGCCATGGATGCGGCTTCCCTTGATGCCGACACATGCTCCCACCGGATCGATGCGCTCGTCATAACTCTCTACTGCCACCTTGGCGCGCTCACCGGGCTTGCGCGCTACTCCCTTGATGGTGATCAATCCATCATGGATCTCCGGAATCTCCATCTCGAAGAGTCGACTCAAGAAACGAGGATCCGTACGCGACAAGATCACCTTCGGATTGCCATTCTTGTCATCGACTGTCTTTACGATGGCTCTCACCATGTCTCCCTTGTGGAAGAAATCGCCCGGAATCTGCTCCTCTTTCGGAAGTATCAGGTCATTCTGATCTTCGTCGAGAAGCAACATCTCGCGCTTCCAAATCTGGTGTACTTCACCGGTGATCACCTCGCCCACCAACTCCTTGAACTTGGCGGAAATGGCATTCTTGTGAAGGTCGAGAATCTTCGATTGAAGTGTCTGACGAAGTGTCAGAATGGCACGACGTCCGAATTTCTCAAAATGTATCTGCTTGGCGACATCTTCCCCGATCTCACACTCCGGGTCTATCTCGCGCGCCTCGGTGAGTCCGATCTGGGTGTTGGGGTTCTTTACCTCTCCATCCGGCACGACATTCAAGTTCTGATAGATCTCACAGTCTCCCTTGTCAGGGTTCATGATCACGTCGAAATTGTCGTCAGTCGTGAACTGGTTTTGAAGCACTTTGCGGAATGACTCCTCAAGCACTGATATCAGGGTGGTCTTGTCGATGTTCTTGAGTTCCTTGAACTCTGCAAAACGATCGACCATATTTACAGTCTCTACTTTCTTTGCCATTAGAGTTTCTTCTATATGTTTTGAATTATTATTTGCTGCTGTTAAAAGTCGAGGTCGTAGCAGACGCTCTTCACGTCGCTATAGGCGAACTCTTCTCTTTGGGTCTCTTCGACAGGCCGCTTCGCACCCTCACGCTTCACCTTGACTTGCATCTCGATGGCAAAGCGGTCGTCGGCGGCTTCGACCAGTATGCCATGCAACTTGCGGCCGTCGCGTGTCAACACCTCCACCTTGTTGCCAAGGTTCTTGCGATATTGTGCCAAGACCTTGAAGGGGGAGGTGAGCCCTGCCGAACCGACCTCCAATTCGTAGTCTTCATCATCGCGAGGAAATGCCGTTTCGATGTCGCGAGATAATTCTACACAAAAGTCGATGTCGATGCTATCCATGGAGTCTATCTCCACCTTGATCTCATTCTGAGCGCTGACCGTGACGTCTACCAGGTAGCACTCCGTGTCTTGCAACCTCTCTTCGATCCAGGCTTGCAATGCTTGCTTGTCTATCATTGTCAATAATATAAAAGTCGGAGGAGACTTGCGCCCCCTCCGGAATTCGTATTGCAAAGTTAATAAATAATTGTCGTTTAACATAATCGCACCTCCACCAAGGGCACTATCTTGCCTATTTTATACCCTGTTTTAAGATTAGTTATGAATATTTAACTAAAATTAACGGCGGTAGAGGGCGCCACAATGCCTTGGCGGCGGTGTGAGGGGGGCTGTCGTCTCCGGTCAGACTATCTCGATATTCAAGCGCTTGAGGGCCTCTCCGAGTTGGGGATTGACTTCGGCGGTCTTCTTGAGGAATTCGAAGGGGGTGAGATATTTCACCGTCTCGGCGGCGGGGTTGATCTCGGCTTTGATGGTGAGGAAGTCGTTGTGGAGTCGTTCGCGCAGGAAGGTGAGGAGTCGGGTCATACCCATCTCGAAGGCTTGCTGCTGGGCGGGGTGATCGACCATGACGGCATATTCGGTGTCGTTGCGGCGTGTGGGGTGGCTGACGCGCATGGCGCTGACCAGGATCTTCTGGTCGGGGATGGTGGCGATATAGTCGCTCCAAGCCTGCATGAAGTCTTGGTCGCTAAACTCTTGGCGTTGGCGTTCGATGCCTACGAGGTGTGTGTCGGTTTCCTTCTTGATGGAGAAGGATTGGGGAC
>OBLI01000156.1_pt1 | contig 73843 bp, 61 predicted proteins | sample 1519701 | NCBI WGS metagenome assembly OBLI01 (sample SAMEA3663005, study PRJEB22513) | pig gut metagenome | biome: pig gut; feature: pig-associated habitat; material: faeces | place: France | collected 2012
CCCAGGCTGCAGTTCTCAAGGCCGAGAAGAACAACGAAACCTCCGTTGACCTCGGAGCTGCAAAGAAGAAGTAGTTTATAGTGTTTAATGTTTAGTGTTTAGTGTTTAGTGTTTAATTTTAAAGACCGCCTAAACACTACTCATTAAACACTACACACTAAACACTACTCATTACTCATTAAACATTACACATTACACATTAAACATTACACATTATTATGACTCCAGAACAGAAACATTCCGTTATTCAGGCGATATTGACCTTCATTTCGTCAATACTTTGCGCCATCACCGCCAGCTCGTGCATATCGCATTTTTAGCCTCGCTATAATGCAAGGAAACGATAAAGACCCGCAGCCATTATAAAAATGGTCTGCGGGTCTTTTTTTTATAAAACCTTAATAAACTATCCTCACGGACGGCCGTCTTCGCCATCCTCACAGACAGCTAAACACAGTTATTTCAATAAATTTGTTAAACATGATTACTTTCGTTAATCTTATGTGCAAAGGTAATATAAAAAATTGAACTAAGCTATTTGGTGGAGTAGAATTTACAAGGGGGGAGAGAGTAATCAACTTTTCATAGTATAAATGAACCATATCAAAGATTATAGTTAGCCGCATAATTACTTACGAGCAATATTTTGCAAAAAAATGATTAAAAAACTTGTTTGATGTTGTCGATTTTCTTATCTTTGCAAGGTATTTATATTGAATTATTCAACCTAACACATAATAAATTATGAGTATTAATAAGATTATATCAAACGAAACACAAGTTTCGCTTAAGAGCCTCATTCTGATGGCGATTATAATGATAGTTGCCACAAGCTACTCGTTTGGACAAGCTAAGATAGAAACGATCAAAGGATTGAGATATTTGTTAGAGACAACCAATAAGTCTGCCACGGTTATGCCAAGTAATAGTGAAAAATATTCTGGCATTATTAATGTACCTGAAAAAGTGAAAGCAAGCGACGATGTAGAATATACTGTTACATCTTTAGGAGATAATGCTTTCAATGGTTGTGAATCTTTGGCAAGCATTACGATTCCTTCTACAGTAACTTCATTAGGAGAAAATTGTTTTAGGTTATGCTCTTCCTTAAGAAGTATAACCATACCTCCATCGGTAACTTCATTAAGAGATAATTGTTTTTTTTGGTGTGCATCTTTGAAAAATATTTCGATTCCTTCATCTGTAACTTCAATAGGGTATTCTTGTTTTGCATGCTGTAAATCTTTGAAAAGTATTGCTTTACCTTCGTCTGTAACCTCATTGGGAGAAGCTTGCTTTATAGATTGTGATAGTTTGATAGATGTCACTATATCATCCTCTGTAACTTCGTTGGAAAGAACTTGTTTTTCTCATTGCTATTCATTGACTAACATCATAATACCTTCATCTGTTACTTCGTTAGGAGATGAGTGTTTTAGTAATTGTACTTCGTTAAAAAACATAACTATACCTTCATCTGTAACTTCATTTGGAGCTTATTGTTTTCAAGAATGCTCTTCCTTGTCGAGTATTACAATACCATCATCAGTATTAATAATAGCGAGTTCTTGTTTTCAGGATTGCCTAAAGTTGGAACAAGCAACATTTAAAGGAAGCGTCCCTAGTATTCACGGATCGTGTGGTATTCCAACCTCTTGCATCATTTATGTTCCTAAGGAATATCTACAAGATTATAAATCTGTTTTAGGCGAAAAATATCCTTATATATATGCTTCTAAAGACGAAGAGGAAGAGAATCCTACTGGCAAATGCGAAACCCCAACCATAGCATACTCTGATGGCAAATTGCGCTTTGTAAGCTCTACGCCAAATGCAGAATATCATTATAGCCTTACTACCATGGATACAGCATCTGATGTATATACTAAGGAGGGTATAATAAATCTTTCAGCAGCATACGATATTAAAGCTTATGCTACGGCTGACGGATATATGGCAAGTGATGTGGCGACGGCAACACTCTATTGGCTTGAAAAGAGTGAGGATAACCCTTCTTCAAACATCATACAGGCAAAGACACGTGGCATTGTGGCTACAGGACAGGATGGCATCGTGAGAATCTCTGGTCTTGATGATGGCGAAGAGGTTGGATTTTATACTACCGATGGCAAGCTGATAGCTACAGCTAAGGCTATAGGAGGAGTGGTTTCTCAAGCACTAAATGAATATAATGATTATATTGTAATCGCAAAGATTGCTGGTCAATCGATAAAAATAGCGACAAGATAACATTATACAAAACACAATAAGAGAGCATCCGTGGCGGGTGCTCTCTTTTGGTTTTGTAAAAATAGTTTTTGCAAGCATTTCCGCCTTTACTTACTCACTAAGTATTTCTTTCCGTTTTGGATATAAATTCCGTTGGTGGGGTCTTGGGTTTTGATGCCCTGGAGGTTTACCCATGCGGTATCGTTAGGATTTTCCATGTGCAAAGGTATAAAATTAAAATCGTACAATACTGCAAGATGCTACGCAAACTTGCAATATCGTACGATTGTGGACCAATAATACTTTTACCCTTTTACCTTTTTACCCTTTTACCTTTCCACAGGGAATACATAGAATTCGCGGTCGACGTCGTAGTCGAGCATCCATTGGTCGACTACGATATGAGGGTCGAGCGCCTGGATAGTGATGGTATGTTTGCCCATAGGAAGATATGTGAAGATGGAGCGGAGCGCCTGACCACGTAGCACATTCTGCTTCCAACGCTCAGAGCGGTATGGCTCTTTGAGGCTGAAGACGACAGGAGCTTGGTCGTCGATGGTGACCTGATAACGGATGTCGCCCTTGTCGTTTGCCTGAGTAGGGATGGTGGCAATGCGAACGACGCAGCTGTCGCTACGGAATGTAGAGAATTCGTAGGTCAGCTTTTCGCCCTTAGGTAGCGCCACGGCATTCATGCTATGGCCAAGCATGTCGATAGGTTTTGCTTGAGCAGAAGCCGACGACCATTGGCAGGCGTTGCGAGCTATGGTGTTGTCGGTCTTTAGCTTAGCAGGTATGAGCGAAGCATCGGAATGCTCCTTGATATTGTCGGCTGTGAGTTTGCCAGGCAACACAGGTTCGCCAAATACAGGCAGATTGCGAGGATTGCAGTCCATAGAGCCACGCCATTTGCCATGAGCCATGGTGTTGTTGTAATAATCTGTAAGCGAGAGAATCTCTTGGTAAGCATTATGGCTGCGCACGGCTGCATCGAGAGCCTCGTCGTCGTGGTTGAAAGAATCTGAGCGGCCAAGATGGCGAGCCTCCTGAGCCTGCAGAGTCTTGGTAGCCATGGCTGCAGCACCATAAACAGGATATTTGATGGCTGCAAAGTAGGCATCCTTGAGCTCAGGGCGAATGAGAGGTTCTGCAGCATCCACGATGGTCTTTATATCCTCATAATCGTTGATATAGCGTTCGAGCTCGTTGCCAAACTGGTCTGCAGCAAATTGGGTGTTCTGCATAGGTGATAGTCCGCGAGGATATTTTTTCTTGTCGAGTTCCACCTGGCTCCATCCCATAAACTCAGGTCGGCGTATGCCACAAAGATGATAGAACTGGCGCATGGCAGGATAGAGCTTGGCAGCAACGATGTCGCCAAACTGCTGAGCAAGCCACGCCTTGAGGTGGTTGCCAATGGTGTTTTCGTTTACGCAATTGATATTCCACGCCATGTCGAGGAATAGGTTGAGGTCGTAGGCAGCAACCTTAGGGTCGTGGACATTAGCTATCCACAGTTGGCGAGCGTTGTGGTCGTAGGCTGTGCGCATTTCGTTGTATATCAAACCAGGCTGAGTGGTGGTGAGCCACAGATGGTCGTGAGGTCTGCCCCAATAGCTCAGATGATAGTAAACGCCAGCGCCACCGCTACGTTTCTGCTGTTCGTCGTCGGAAAGGCGAGTGAGATAGCCATAGTTGTCGTCGCACCACATGAGCGTAACATCGTCAGGCACCTTTAGTCCATCCTCATAAATCTCCAACACCTCTTTATATGGTACAAACACCTGTGGAATGTTTTTCATCGACTTGCCGAAGGTTTTGTGGAGCATCTTTCGTTGCTCGTTGATAACAGCCTGAAGACCGCGAAGCTTCTCCTCCTTGGTCTTGACACCCTGCATAGAGCCGTCGTGGATGCCACGCATGCCGAGAGTGTAGAGAGCATCCATGCCTGCAGTTTCGTGAAGGCGCTCAGCCCAATAGTTTACCACATTATGCTTATTGGTGATGAAATTGAATGGTCCACGCTTCTTCTCGTCCCATTCGCCAACATTATTGCGCAACATAGGTTCGCAATGCGATGAGCCCACGAAGATGTCGCAAGAGTCGGCAACCTCTCTGTTGCCCTTTACCTTGAAGAAAGCCGTGGTGCCCTCGTGCATGGCAGGCCAAATGGTGTTGGCTCTGAGACGCAACAAGAGTTCGAAGACGTGCTTATAGAAACGAGGTCCCATCTCGCCCTTTTTGGCATGCTTGCCCTCAATCTTCTGAGCCCATACTCGCGACGACCAGTCTTCGTCGTTGATGAAGATGCCACGATAAGCGACCGAAGGATATTGGCGTGTGAAATAATTGTCGGGTAGCGCAAGATGTTGTTTCTTTTCAGGCACCACGTCGCCCCAGTAAATCCAAGGCGAAACGCCTGCCAAGCGCGAGAGCTCGAGAATGCCGTAGGCTGTGCCACGACCATTGCTACCCACGATGACTATCTTGCCCTGGTTGATGCTGATGGTAAAAGCATCCTGACGAGTGATGATGTCGGTATATGAAATCTTTCGCTTGTCGAGTTCCTTCATCTCTTTGTTGGTGAGCATGTCGAGCTGGAATATCTCTACAGGCGCTTTGCCTACAGAGTGAGCATGATGGCCTGTGACAGCCTTCATGTCGGACGAAAACATGCCAAGTGCAATCTTTACCACAGGCGACGGCTTGTTGCACACTCGATATTCCACATTGCCACGACCACTATACCACACAACATCATTGGCAGATATTGGCGTGAAGAAAGAGGTAAGAAAAATCGATAATAGCGCGATGAATAGTTTTTTCATTGTTATTGGTTTTGGGTTCTGACGATAATCAGATTTTGGGTTCTTAAGATTATTCTGATTGCAAAGTTAATGTTTTTAGATGTTATAGCAAACGAGATAATTATGAAAAGTGGTAAAAATCTACGCTTTGATGGCAAATTGATGGCGGTAAGATTATAAAAGTCAGAAAAAAGGAGTATCTTTGCAAAAGAATACAATAATATATATACACATTAGAATAATGACACTATATCCAAAACTCATAACTGACGCTTTGGCAACAGTTATGTATCCCGGTACAAAGAAGAATCTCATAGAGAGCGATATGCTTGCCGATCAGCCTCAGATAGACGGCATGAAGGTGAAGGTGATATTGACATTCCCTCGCGATACAGACCCATTCTTGAAGTCGACAGTAAAGGCTGCCGAGGCAGCCATACACTATCATGTGGGCAAGGAAGTGGAAGTGGAAATCGTTACGGAGTTTAAGTCGCAGCCACGCCCTGAGGTAGGAAAACTATTGCCAGAGGTGAAGAATATAATCGCAGTAAGCTCAGGCAAGGGTGGAGTGGGCAAGAGTACCGTTTCTGCCAACCTTGCCGTGGCTTTGGCAAAGTTGGGGTATAAGGTAGGATTGCTCGATACCGATATTTTCGGACCGTCGATGCCAAAGATGTTTGGTGTGGAAGAAGAGCGCCCATACGCAGTAGAGAAAGACGGGCGACAGCTCATAGAGCCTATTGAGAAATATGGAGTAAAGCTGTTGTCTATAGGCTTCTTCGTAAACCCTGATACCGCAACCTTGTGGCGTGGAGGTATGGCAACAAGTGCATTGAAGCAGCTCATCGCAGATGCCGACTGGGGCGACCTCGACTATTTCATCCTCGACACTCCTCCAGGCACATCAGATATCCACCTCACACTTTTGCAGACCCTCTCTATAACAGGTGCTGTAATCGTGAGCACCCCTCAGAAGGTGGCTTTGGCAGATGCTCGCAAGGGTATCGACATGTATATGAACGAGAAGGTGAATGTGCCAATCTTGGGCTTGGTAGAGAATATGGCATGGTTTACACCAGCCGAATTGCCTGAGAACAAATACTACATATTTGGAAAAGAAGGATGCAAGGAATTGGCTAAGGAAATGAATTTGCCATTGTTGGCACAGTTGCCTATGGTGCAGAGCGTTTGCAATAATGGCGACCAGGGTCAGCCTTCGGCAGTAGACACAGACACCATCATGGGACAGGCTTTCCTCTCGTTGGCACAAAGTGTGGTTACTATGGTGAACCGCCGCAACAAGGAACTGCCTAAGACAAAGATTGTGAATGTGAAGAAATAAAACTACTACGGAAGCCTCACCCCCCAGCCCCTCTCCAAAAAAGAGGGGAGTAAAAACCCTTAAAAAGGTTGAGTTTTCCAATAAAGACAATAAACTTTCCCCCTCTGTCTTGGGGAGTGGTCGGGGAATAATTATATTAAACAAACTATTAATGCCAATAATCCTTCAATCCCTTCTCATATATAAGGAGTAATTACTCCCCTCTCTTTTGGAGAGGGGTCGGGGGTGAGGCAATCTATTATTACCTATGAAAAGATTTGGATTTAAGATGTATCTCAAGCCAGGCTGTGAGAAAGAGTATGCAAAACGTCATGCCGCTATTTGGCCAGAGTTGAAACAGATGATCAAGGATGCTGGTGTAAGCAACTACAGCATTTTCTGGGACAAGGAAACAAACCTATTGTTTGCCTACCAGGAATGCTCGAAAGATACCAACAGCCAAGATACTGAAAATGTAGACCCTATCACACAGAAGTGGTGGGATATGATGGCAGATATCATGGAGGTAAATCCTGATAATTCTCCTGTCACCATTCCTATCGAAGAGGTATTCCACCTTGACTAAACATTATGCAGAATAATTGGACACCAGACGAGAGCCAGCAACGAGTATTAGCTGCTGGCTCTGGTTTTCATCTTGTGTTGTCTCCTCCAGGATGTGGCAAGACGCAGATGCTTGCAGAGAGAGTAGCCAAGGCAAGACGCGAGGGTATTGACTATAAGGATATGCTATGCCTTACGTTTACCAACCGTGCTGCTCGTGGCATGTACGAGCGTTTGCAGTCGCGATTGGGCAACGACGAGGGCATGGCATCTTTGTTTGTAGGCAACGTGCATCGCTTTTGCTCAAAATTTCTATATGAACAAGGACTCTTGGCGGCAGAATGTGCCGTGATAGATGAAAATGATGCCGTGAGCATCCTTGCCAGATATCTTGGCGAAGACGAGCAGATGGTGGCTACGAATGGTAATCGCAAGCACGACTATACCACTATTATCAACCTTTCGCATTTCATGCATCAGATGGCTATGAAGCATCCTCGCCATATTCGTATGCATGCCGACTGCCTGAATTCGGAAGACATCACGGCTTTGCGAAATATGCTCTCTATGATGGGCAAGGAGTTTAGTGCCGACCAGATGATGGAGGTCTACAATAATGCTCTCACTTACGAGGATGCTATGGCGGTTTCCAATCTCAACCTTGCCGACGCCCATATCATCAGCAATATGCTGAAGAAAATGAAGTTTGCCCATGCCTATGAGGCTTATAAGGAGCAAAACAACCTCGTTGACTTCGAAGACCTATTGCTAAAGGCTTATGATGCGCTGTCGCAATCTGACGAATATCATAAGTATAGCTGGATGCAAGTAGACGAGGTGCAAGACCTCAACTTCCTTCAGCTTTCTATCCTCGACCTTCTTCTTGCTCCCGAGGCTACGGTTGTTTATCTTGGCGATGAGCAACAAGCCATATTCTCGTTTATGGGAGCCAAGATGGAGATAATGAAAGAACTGAAAGAGCGATGCTGCAGCAATATCTATCATCTCGACGTAAACCATCGTTCGCCATCCTATCTCCTCGATGTCTACAACAAGTATGCTATGCAGGTTATGGATATCGATGGCGCTTTGTTGCCTAAGGCTGCCAATATCACAAAGGCTGAGGGCAATGAGCTTACGCTAATGGAATGTGCTACCGTGGATGAGGAGTATAAGGCTGTGGCGCTCAAAGTGAGAGATTTCTATAATGAACATCCCGACGAGACTACGGCTGTGATAGTAAACTCCAATCGCGATGCCGACTCCATAGGCTATGCCTTGGATGACATCGCCCTGCCACACTTCAAGGTGTCGGGAACAGATATCTTTACTACCGATGGCGTAAAACTGCTCTTTGCCCACTATTCGGTAATAGCCAACGAATTCAACTTCATAGCTTGGGCACGACTGCTCAAGGGAATGGGTATTATGCAGACTAATGCTTCGGCAAGAGCCTTGGTGCGACAACTTCGCGTAAGAGGCATGGTGCCTACCGACCTTCTTGAAGCTGATGGCAAAACCTATGTGCAGCAGTTTGCTAAGGCTTTGGCAGAGAAAGAAATCGTGGTTTTCGATACCGAGACCACAGGACTGGATGTTTATAATGACGACATATTGCAGATTGCAGCATGCAAAATGCGAGAGGGAAGGGTGGTGGAAGGTTCTGAGCTCTCGCTATATATCGCTACAGATAAGCCTATACCAGAGATGCTTGGCGATATAGTAAACCCAATTGTCGAAGAGCGAAAGCAGCATGAACTGCTATCGCCTGCCGAGGCTTTGCAACGATTCCTCGACTATGTGGGCGACGACATATTGCTCGGCCATAATGCCACTTACGACTACGATATCATGGACTTCAACCTTAAGCGCTATCTGCCATCCGTAGACTGGCGCAAGGAGCATCCAGCATGTTTCGACTCTCTGAAGTTGGCGCGATTGCTATTCCCTGGTTTCGTGAAGTATAGGCTGAAGAACCTCATCGAATATCTGCATCTTGAAGGTGAAAACTCCCATCTTGCCGATGCCGACGTCTTTGCCACTTGCAGTCTTGTGGCTCGTTGCTACGACAAAGCGCAAGAAATGATACCTGGGCAGGTGCGCTATTTGCAACAGGGCGATGTGCCTCATAAGGCTGAGTTGCTACGCCAACGCTATGCAGAACTATGGCATTCCACTTTGGCGATGGCTCATAGGCGAAGCAATGATGACGAGACTCCGACATTAGTTGCAGACATGCAGCGAGTGTGGGAATATCTGAAGCAAGAGCGCAGAGTTGTCGATAGCAAGAAGTTGCAATATGTGCTCAACTATATTCAGCTTGACTTGTTGCCAGCCAACGAGAATCTCACCCTAAAGCAGGCGCTCGACCGCTATGTGGTAGAAATGAATACCCTTCGCGAGGCTGATATCTGTGGTGGAACATCCATGAAAGAGCGCGTCTTCGTTAGCACCATCCACAAGGCTAAAGGTTTGGAGTTTGACAACGTGATAGTATTCGATGTCATCGATGGCCGTTATCCTAACTACTACAACCATGGCGTAAAACACTACGACGACGAAGATGCTCGCAAACTATATGTTGCCATGACCAGAGCTCGCAAGCGCCTTTGCATCTCGGTATCTACGATGAAAAAACGATTTGATGGCACCTTCGTGAATATTCCTCATAGCAAATTCCTCCTGCCAATAGAATTGAGCTTGAAGAAGGAGTGAGAATCCTTAGGAAACCTATTTTGTACTATCGTTCTTTATAATACAAAAAATGTGAATTTATTTTGTGTTATCTTCGATTTGCTTTATCTTTGTAATTGTTAAAACTTAGAAATTATGGTATCAGCCAAGATAGAATATATTATAATGCTTATAAAACTATTTGCACGTCATTTCGGTTTAAGCTTTCAGCAAGCATACCGCTACGTGAGTATTCATCAGGGCATTGAATATGCAGAACAACATTATAATGTGCTGCACACCTTATCGTTTGAAGACCAGGTGGAAGGACTTGCTACTTATTGCCATAAGAAAGGAGGAACGCTAATATGATACTGTATCATGGATCAAACCAAAAGGTTGATAATATAAATCTTGGCAAATCTCGACCTTCTAAAGATTTTGGATTAGCCTTTTATCTTTCAGAGGATATTGAGCAAGCTAAAGAGATGGCGCAGTTTAAAGTTGATACTTTTGGCGGAGAACTCTTTATTAATAAATTTGAATTTGATATTGATAAAGCTACTCGTAACGATTTAAAGTGTCTTATCTTTAATGCGTATACCGAAGAATGGGCTCGCTTTGTTTTATCTAATAGGGCTACATCTGCTCGCGTCCATGATTATGATATTGTGTATGGTCCTATAGCTAATGATAGAATAGGACGTCAGATTTTCAATTTCCAATCAGGATATATTGATTTTGAAACATTCTTAAAGCGTATACAATATTCTAAAGGTATAACTTATCAATGGGCATTCTGTACAGAAGAAGCCATTAAAAACCTGCAAAGCTTATGAAAGTAACAGAACTCGATTTTCAGTTTATGCTTGAATGTCAGGAGCGTGATATTGCAACAATTCTTGTAGAGGAATGTGGCATGTCTATACATCAAGCTTTGGATGTGCTCTATGGTTCTGAGACATATAAATTGCTTCAGAATCCAAAGACAGGTCTTTATTTCCAATCACCAAGATATGTATATTCATATTTGCAAGAGGAAATTGCAAATGGAAAGATAGCATAGTTCCATTTTAGTATTTTTCTATAGAAAACAAAAAGTCCCTGTTTCTCACGAAAACAGGGACTTCCTTATTTAGTGTTAGGCTATATTATAAGCCTTTGTTCGATACTTAGTTCTTGAATGTAAGACCATTGCTGGTAGCATCAATAACGATAGGCTTGTCGATAACGACAGAACCTGAAAGCAACTGCTTAGAGAGGTCGTTGAGCACATAGCGCTGGATGGCTCTCTTTACAGGACGTGCACCAAACTCAGGGTCGTAGCCAACGTTGGCAAGATAGTCGAGGGCTGCTGATGTCCAGCTGAGCTTGAAGCCTTGCTCTTCCACCATCTTCTTCACGCTGTTCATCTGGAGTTCTACCACATCTCTGATTTCCTGCTTGTTCAAAGGCAAGAACATGATAGTCTCGTCGATACGGTTCAAGAACTCTGGGCGTATGGTCTGCTTAAGCATGTCGAAGAGCTTGTGGCGCATATCCTCCAACTTGCTTGCGCTAAGAGTGCCGCCCGCCTTCTCGGTTTCTTCGCGTATGAGCTGTGAACCAAGGTTTGAAGTCATGATGATGATAGTATTCTTGAAGTTTACGGTACGACCCTTGTTGTCGGTAAGTCTACCATCGTCGAGAACCTGCAACAAGATGTTGAAAACATCAGGATGAGCCTTCTCGATTTCATCAAACAATACTACGCTATATGGTTTTCTGCGAACAGCCTCAGTAAGCTGACCACCCTCATCATATCCTACATATCCAGGAGGCGCTCCGATAAGACGTGACACGCTGAACTTCTCTTGATATTCACTCATATCAATACGAGTCATCATGCTCTCATCGTTAAACAGATATTCTGCCAAAGCCTTGGCAAGTTCTGTTTTACCGACACCCGTGGTACCAAGGAATATGAATGATGCTATTGGGCGCTTAGGGTCTTGGAGACCAGCTCTTGAACGTCTTACCGCATCAGAAACAGCACTAATGGCTTCCTCCTGACCAATTACACGCTTGTGGAGCTCCTCTTCGAGGTGAAGAAGTTTCTCACGCTCGCTCTGCATCATACGAGTTACTGGTATTCCAGTCCAGCGACTTACCACCTCTGCTATATCGTCGGCAGTAACCTCTTCGCGAACCATAGCCTCTGCACCCTGTGCCGACTTCAGTTGTTGCTGTATGCTGTCGATATCGTTTTGCAGTTCCTTCAGCTTACCATATCTGATTTCTGCCACACGCTCGTAGTTGCCCTCACGCTCAGCACGCTCAGCCTCAAACTTCAATGTTTCCATGGTCTGCTTGTCTTGCTGAATCTTGTTCACCAAGGCACGTTCGCCTTCCCACTTAGCACGGAAGTCTTTCTCTTGATCTTTAAGTTCAGCAATCTCCTTGTCGAGCATAGCAATCTTGGCTTCATCGTTCTCACGCTTAATAGCCTCGCGCTCTATCTCGAGTTGCTTCAAGTGACGAGTAATCTCATCAAGCTCCTCAGGCACAGAGTCGCGCTCCATACGCAATTTTGCTGCAGCCTCGTCCATAAGGTCGATAGCCTTGTCAGGCAAGAAGCGGTCGCTGATGTATCTCTCTGAGAACTGAACGGCAGCTATGCAGGCATCATCCTGAATACGAACCTTGTGGTGGTTCTCATAGCGCTCTTTCAGTCCACGAAGAATGCTGATAGCATCGGCCTCGTCAGGTTCCTCAATCATCACGGTCTGGAATCTACGCTCAAGAGCCTTATCCTTCTCGAAATACTTCTGATATTCGTTGAGCGTTGTGGCACCAATAGCCCTCAACTCTCCACGAGCCAAAGCTGGTTTCAAGATGTTGGCAGCATCCATGGCACCTTCGCCACCTCCTGCACCAACGAGAGTGTGAATCTCATCGATGAAGAGTATGATATTGCCTTCGGCACTTGTCACCTCTTTGATAACGGCCTTCAATCGTTCCTCAAACTCGCCCTTATATTTTGCACCAGCTACCAATGCACCCATATCGAGCGAATATAGCTGCTTGTCTTTAAGGTTCTCTGGCACATCGCCTCTAACGATTCGCTCAGCCAAACCTTCCACGATGGCAGTCTTACCAGTACCTGGCTCACCTATTAATATAGGGTTGTTCTTAGTACGACGGCTCAATATCTGAAGCACACGACGAATTTCTTCGTCACGACCTATTACAGGGTCGAGCTTGCCCTTGCGAGCATCGTCAACGAGGTTCTTGGCATATTTCGACAATGCCTGATAGTTCTCGTCGCCCGATTGCGACTTCACGTTCTGCCCTTGACGCAATTCTGTGATAGCCTTCGTCATCTCCTTCTCTGCACATCCAGCATCGTGGAGAATGCGACTTGCCGTAGAACTAACGTCGAGCAAAGCCAATAAAATAGGCTCTATAGACACGAACTCATCGCCCATCTTTGTGGCATATTCCTGAGCGCGAGTCAACACCTTGTTGGCGTCATTACTCAAGTATACGTTGCCACCTTGTACGCGTGGCAAGTGCTGTATCTCAGATGCCACGAGAGTGTCTATCTGCTGAGCGTTGACTCCGAGCTTCTGGAATACGAAATTCGTAACGTCCTTACCCTTTTCGATGACACCTTTCAGCAAGTGTACAGGCTCAATGCTTTGCTGACCGTTTTGCTGGGCGATGTTCACGGCAGCTTGCACAGCCTCTTGCGCCTTGATTGTGAATTTGTCTAATGTCATATTATGTCTCCTTTCTAAAATTTATTCGTTTCTGCCTACTACTATTCAAACCTCGTGCCCATAATGAAAATCCCGACATTTTGACCGGATTACATGTCAAAATGTCGGGAAATCATCATTTCTGCCTTCTTTACGCTTCCTGCTTTCAATATCAGCTGTCGCACTTCCTCATAATCCTTATATTCAGAATTGCGCTCCATAAATATTCTGCAAGCACGGTCTATGAGCTTATGGTTTATAAGTTTGGCGTTCACCATCTTGTTGCCTTCCACTCTGCCTTGCCTAATTTGTAGCGTGGTGCTTATCATATCGAGGATCAGCTTTTGCGATGTGCCAGCCTTCATGCGAGTGCTGCCAGTAACAAACTCTGGTCCTGTTATTACCTCTACCTCATAGTCTGCCCATTCGGCAATAGGAGAGTGGGGATTGTTCACTATGCAGCCCGTAGGTATTCCTTCTTTCCTGCAATGTTTCAATATCGACAACACAAATGGTGTGGTGCCGCTTGCCGAGAATCCCACCACGATATCATCCTTAGTGATGTGCTTATCGCAAAGTTGTTGCCATCCATTCTCCAAGTCGTCTTCTCTCGACTCCTTAGTCTGCGTCAAGCATCCTATACCGCCAGGGAATATCGCCTGTATCTGCGAACCGTCTATGCCATAGGTATTTTGCACCTCTATGGTGTCGAGAGTAGCCAATCGTCCGCCTGTTCCGCAACCAGCATAAAACAATCGTCCGCCATTCTTCACTTGTCGTTCTATGGCTTCTATCAATATATTTATCTTTGGCAAAGCCTCCTCTACCGCCAACGCCACCTTCTTATTCTCGTTGTTGATGTTGGCTGTAAGTTCTGCCACACTCATTTTCTCCAGATGGTCGTATAGCGAGCTTTGCTCAGTTATTCTCTTTTCTTTGTTGCCTGCCATGGTGCGTGTTTCTGTTGTTTTGCTAAAGATTATAGCATAGCCTTGACTTCTTCAATGCTCTTGTTAATGGTTTGTGCTATAATATCTATTCTTACACCATTCTTAAGCATTGCTTGTGCCATCGCTTTTATTTGCGCATTTTGCTCGGTAATTCTATCTTGCTGCTCGGTAATTCTATCTTGCTGCTCGGTAATTCTATCTTGCTGCTCGGTAATTCTATCTTGCTGCTCCGTAATCTTACCTTGCTGCTCGGTAATTCTATCTTGCTGCTCCGTAATCTTACCTTGCTGCTCCGTAATCTTACCTTGCTGCTCCGTAATCTTATCCTGTTGCTCAGAAATTATTTTCTTTTGCTTCATCACTTGTGTGTCACGAGCTTCAATAACAGCAAAGAACTCATCTTCATCATTCATTTCTTGTCTTACTTCAGCGCTCATTGTAGCCAAACTCAAACGATGAATAATTTGCATCATTTCAGGGTCGTCCTTATATAGATTTTCTTCCAAATTGATAATCTGTTGGCTCTCTTCTGTTCTTTGAGATTGGTCGAATACGCTAAGCACTTTGTCGAGTCTATTGTTTATCTTGCCATGGAGCAATGGTATCTGTACAATAATGCTGTCGTGTATTAAGCTGCTGATAAATGGATCATTTTCTCCATTCTCCACCTCTTTGCCATCATAGTCTAAAGCCTTATGACCAACGTATACCACAGGCTTATCTATATCGCCAACGCGATGTCCCAACAGATATACAGCTACCATAGGCAATGCATATCCCTGATTTTCTCCTTGTTTTTGGATATTTTCCTCAGCGTTGTATTGTGCTGCGAGGTAACGACGAAAACGTAAAGTCTCGGTATCCAACCATGTCTTTTGCAATTCTATTAATATCAATTGTGTAGAACCGTCATTCTCCCTTACTCGTGCTGCGAAATCTATTCTAAACATGGATAGTTTATCGCGAGTGATATTAGGATGTTCGTGCTTGCGCATTTCTACGCTAAGCACTTCCTTCTTTAGTAAAGCAGAAAGCACGGTCTTTGCTATGCGTTCGTCGTCCATCAAAAACTTGAACACAGAGTCATAAATAGGATTTGCAACACTAATTTTCATATTTCGTTCCTCCTTATTTTATAGTTCGATACTAAGATTATTATATGATCTTTTGCAAAGATAGTGATTATTTCTACAATTTACTATCATAGAATGATTTTTTAACAGTACTCTCATTCCTTACGTGTATCACAAGCAGATAATGGTGAAAACTTCTTGTTATAAATGTAGACTCTATTTTATTATAGGTGTATATGAAAAACAAAGAGTTTTGTTTTGAGGTTTCACTCTTTTTTACTATCTTTGCCATTGGATTTGGTATAAACCATTTCTAAGACATCGTTGGTAATCAAAAAAGCATTCGCTATTATTTCGCGTTCAGCCAAAAGCCTCGGAAACTTATTGGAAATAACGTAACAAGGAATAATTGTGATAAGGCATTCGGTATGGGATGCCTTAATCCTTCATGTATTAGCAATGCATCTACGCTATAGGCGTGGTGCATTCTTATTTGAAGGGTTGAGGTTTCCATTCCGAGGCTGCCTCATAGCTGAACGCAATAAGAGCATCACGCCCTTATTGTGTCTTGGCGTGATTGATAGTTGTATGCAAATGTTGTATCCGAAAACTATCAATCATATTTATGGCAAACAAAAATCTCAATGCTGCTAAGGTTGCAAAGAAGGATGAATTCTATACACAACTTTCAGATATAGAGCGAGAATTGCAACACTATTGGCAACATTTTCGTGATAAAGTTGTGCTTTGTAATTGTGACGATCCTTACGAAAGCAACTTCTTTAAATACTTCGCTCTTCGATTCAATCAGTTAGGATTGAAGAAACTCATTTGTACGTGTTATAATGGTTCTCCTGTTCAAGGACAAGAACTGTTATTACATTTCGATGGTTTTGATGATGAACCAACAAAGATTGCCTATAAGGTAGAGATAACTGAGGTTAAAGATATGAATGGAGATGGCGCTGTTGATTTGTCGGACGTACGCTACCTCTTACAAAATGATAAGAACGTTATGTCAACATTAAAAACTGGTGACTTTCGTTCTAAGGAGTGTATTGAGTTATTGAAAGAAGCAGATATCGTAGTAACTAATCCTCCTTTCTCTTTGTTTCGTGAATATATCGGGCAGTTGATGGAGTTTCAAAAGAAATTTGTGATAGTTGGACATCAGAATGCCATTACTTATAAAGAGGTATTCCCTCTGTTAATGAAGAATGAAGTGTGGCTAGGTTATGGCTTTAAGGGTGCAGCTACGCATTTTTATTCTCCTTATGATGATGTAGCAACGTCAGGAGACCATAAGGAACATATGATTCGAGTTTCAGGAGTAAATTGGTTTACTAATTTAGAGATTCCAAAGCGAAACGAAGAATTGGATTTGATATGTCGTTATTCTGAAGAGGAATATCCTTCTTATGACAATTATGATGCAATAGAAGTCAGCAAGACAGCTGATATTCCTTCTGATTATTCTGGAGTTATGGGTGTGCCAATCACTTTTTTGGATAAGTACTGTCCAACTCAGTTTGAGCTATTGGGAATAACAGATAGAGGAAACGAATATGGAATAAAAACAAAGGAATATACTCCAATGGATTCGCCTAAGTATGGTGATTTGAATCGACGAGGTGCAATTATGGTGAATGGAGTCTTGAAATCTACTTATGCACGAGTATTAATTCGTAACAAACATCCACATGAGTCATGTTAAAAATAGATGAAAAGAAAGTAACTGTTGGTGAGATAGTCAAAGGTTATATCAATAACGATGAGCAGGGAGTACGTGGATATGATGGACTTTTAGATATTCGTCCTCCATATCAGCGTGAGTTTATTTATAATGAAAAAGAGCAGCAAGCCGTTATTGCTACAGTTTTGAATGGTTATCCTCTCAATGTGATGTATTGGGTAAAAAGAAGTGACGATGCTGAATGCCCTTATGAAGTTATGGATGGTCAGCAACGTACACTTTCTTTATGCGAGTATGTCGCTGGTAAGTTTGCATATGATTTTAAGAACTTCTTTAATCAGCCCGAAGATATATGCAAAAGAATACTTAACTACCCATTAACAATATATGTTTGTGAGGGGGAAGCTTCTGAAAAATTGGAATGGTTTAAGACTATAAATATTGCGGGCAAACCTTTGAATGATCAAGAAATACATAATGCTATATATGCAGGGCCTTTTGTAAGCGATGCCAAGCGACATTTCTCGAAAACTAATTGTGGAGCATATCGATTAGGAAAAGATTTGGTTAATGGTTCAACTATACGTCAAGACTTCTTGAAGAAAGCATTAGAGTGGATGGCTGACCATGAAACGCGTAATGGAAAAACTCAGACCTTGGTGGGCTATATGGCAGAACATCAGCATGACCCTAATGCTAACAATCTGTGGTCTTATTTTCAGAATGTGTTAAATTGGGCCATTACGAATTTCAATATGAAGAAGTTTCGTAAGATAATGAAAGGTTTAGATTGGGCTAAATATTATGATATATACCATGAACAGACCCTCGATGTTAAGGGGATGGAACAAAAGATATCTGAACTTGTAGGTGATGACGAAATCCAAAAACAGCAAGGAATTATTCCTTATGTACTTACAGGTGATGAGCATTATCTTGACCTTAGAGCATTTCCTGATAAGATAAAATTAGCTGTATGGGAAATGCAACGACATAAATGTGCCGTTTGCGGCAATGAATTTGATATAGCTTTAATGGAGGGTGATCATATAACTCCATGGAAAGATGGCGGAAGAACTACTATTGAAAATTGCCAAATGCTATGTAGAGAATGTAACCGTAGAAAGGGTAGTAAGTGATAATTGAATATTCTTAATTATGAAGAGAAACTGAGGTTGTTTCTTGTTGTATAAGTTGTATTTGTTGTCTTATTTTATAGTGGTGATGAAGTATAAAGACAATAAATACAACTTATACATTATATGATTTTACAGCAGCAACTCCAAGTCAACGACATCGAGCCAAGTATCTAACTTGAAGCCAACCTCCTTGAACTCCGAAACTTGCTTGAAGCCTAAGCTCTCGTGCATTTTTATGCTTGCTTCGTTGCCTTGTGTAATACAAGCTATTAGCGCACGATACCCCTCGTTGCGGCAGAGGTCTATCAATAGTTTTACCATTATTCTGCCAAGGCCTTGACGTGTGGCATCCTTATCGATATAGATAGTTGTTTCGAGCGTCTTCGAATATGCTGCCCTCTCTTTCCATTGGTGTGCATAGCAGTAGCCCAATATTTTGCCATCTTTCTCATACACGAAATAAGGGAATTTACTCGAAATATCCTTTATTCTCTCAGCCATTTCGTTTACCGTTAGCGGTTCAGTTTCAAACGAAATTGCGGTATTCTCGACGTAATAATTATAGATGTCTACTATGGCTTTCGCGTCGGCAATCTCTACCTTGCGTATGTTCTCGGCAGCATCAATCATGCTGTCGCTGATAATGTTGTGTTGTGTGTTATGTTCCATATACTTCTCATTTTTATTGTGTTACTCCTTTAACTTCTTTATTACCATATAATTTATTGCGAAGATACTATAATTCTTCGTAATATATGTCGAAACGTAATAAAAGTTGCGCTTTTTTAACTATCATCGTAGATGATATGAAAAAAAAATGTTACTTTTGCAATATAGATAACCATTAAACCAATAATAAGCATGAAAAAAGGCGTTTTTACTATACTATTGTCGATGCTGTTGCCTATGACAATGCTTGCCCAAAGCTATTCTTCGCTTTGGAAGAGTGTGGATGTTGCCGACACTAAAGACTTACAGCAAGACAAACTAAAAGCTCTTACCAAGATAGCCAAAAAGGCTGAGGCTGAAAAAGAATATGGTCATTTGTTTAAGGCGTTGCTCTTGCAAACCACAGCCAAGGCTTGTCTTTCTCCTGACTCTTTGCAGCCAGAGGTTGAAAGATTAGAGGCTCGCGAGGCTGCTCTCAAAGATGATGTTGCTAAGGCGGTGTTTAGTTCTGCCCTTGGTCATTTGTATAATCTCCGTGCCGATGGTGCAAGAGATGCGAAGCAGAAGACTGCCTTTGCCTCAAAGAGCAAGGTTTATTATGCCCAGTCGTTGCAGAATGTGGCAACGCTTGCAGCCGTAAAGACTTCTGTCTACGAGCCTTTTATGGTTGAAGCCAACTATAGCAAGATTTTCAACGATGATATGCTCCATGTGCTTGGCTACGAGGCAAAGGCTTTCAAGGTTATGCACGATTATTATGCAGCTTCGGGCAATCGCAATGCTGCCTGCATCACAGCTCTCGAGATTATCCGCCGTCAGGAAAAGACTGACGAAACTGAAGTCCGCAAGTCGCGCTATCTGCAGAGTGTAGACTCGTTGATAAATATCTATGGCGACCTGAAGGTGGCTGGCGAACTGGCTTTAGAGCATTATAAATGCTTGGAACAAATAGAGAATGCCACAGCTGCCGAGAAGGTGCAATATATCAACTATGCCGTTAGCAAATGGGGCGCATGGCCTCCGCTCAACTATCTTCGCAATGCCAAGATGGAACTGGAGCGTCCACGATTCGATATCAACGTTGGCGACATGATGCTATTGCCTAACATGGCTCGCAAGGTCAGAGTCAATTCCATTTGTAACATCTCGCAGTTAGATTTGGCAGTTTATCGCCTGTCGCTTGCTGGCGATACCGAGCTCGATCCTAACAACGATAAAGACTATCAGAAGATAAAGAAGCATATCGTAGGCTCCGTGGTGCATACCGACCAGCTACGCTATGTTGGCAAGGCTGCTTACGACGAGTATGCCGACTCTATGTCCATAGCTCCGCTGCCTGTAGGCGTATATCTCCTTGAGGTTACTACCGACAACAATAGCATCAAGCCTGAGCGTTGCCTGTTGCATGTCACCAACCTCTACACCATGTCAGAAAAGCTTCCTAACAATGCTTTGCGTATAGCTGTTGTCAATGCCACAACTGGCGCTCCTATATCAGGCGCAAAGGTTAGATTGTGCTTTAATGAGCGTTGGACGGAACAGAAAATCGACGATATAACCGTCACCACAGGCGCTAATGGCGAGGTGGTTTACCAATGTCCTAAGCAAAATCCTTATACTGCCTACACCTATACTGCCGACGATAATGCCTGCGCCAAGGTTGGGCTTTCAGGCTTCTATCATGGCAAATCTTACGGTGATAGCGAGCGAAGCGTTGTCAATACCGACCGCTCTATATATCGCCCTGGTCAGAAGGTTAACGTCTCTGTGGTTTATTGGAAACCAAATAGCAAGGCTCTTACCGCAGCCCCTGTGGTAGGCAAGGAGGTTACCTTGAAACTTCGCGATGCCAACTATCAAGACCTCGCTTCTCAGGTCGTTACTACCGACGAATATGGTCAAGCCTCGGCAGTCTTCGACCTCCCTGCCAACGGCATTACTGGAAGCTATCGCATCTATGCCAATAGCAATACCACAGCCTTTAGAGTTGAGAAATACAAGCGTCCAACGTTTACTGTCGACCTTGATAAGGTTACTACAGCGTATAGCGTTGGCGACACCCTAAAGCTCACTGGTACTGCCCGTTCTTATGCAGGCATGCCTATTCAGAATGCCAAGGTTAAATATACCATCAAGCGCAACGTCAGCTCTTGGTGGAGAATGTGGTTTGATGGCAACGACCGGCAGCTTATCCTCAACGATACCGTCCTCACCGACGATAATGGTCGTTTCACTCTCCTCATGCCTATGCTGTTGCCAGAGCAGAAGTCTAAGTCGCGTCTATATTTCAATATCGAGGCCACAGCCTTTGTTACCGATGCTGCTGGCGAAACTCAGCAAGGCTTCTTGTCGTTGCCTTTGAGCAATGTCAGCACAGTCTTCACATGCAATTTGCCTGAGAAGAATCTCGTTGACAGTCTTCCATCCCTTACCTTCAACTATCTGAATATCTCGGGCGAAAAGATTGCGGGCAACGTGGCTTACACCATCGATGGCAAACCATACCATGCTCAAGCCAATACCGCCATCGACCTCAAGCCTCTGAAACTTCATTCGGGCTTACATCAGCTCAAAGCCATTTGTGGCACCGACACCATCGCGCGCTCTTTCGTCGTCTTCTCGCTTAAGGACAAGAAGGCTCCTGTCGAAACCCACGACTGGTATTATCAAAGCTCTACTACATTCCCTGCCACTATCCAGATTGGCAATACTGACGACGAACACCACATATATTATAATGTGTTCTCGAATGGCGAGTTTATGCAGAGTGGTATCTTAGAGGGTCACAACTCTCTCCACAACCACACCTTCAACTATAAGTCTGAATATGGCGATGGCATCACCGTCACCTACGCTTGGGTGCATCATGGTCATTTGTACACGCATACTGCCAGAATTTCCCGTCCACAGCCAGATAAGCATCTCAATATGTCGTGGACCAGCTTCCGCGATAAGCTCACTCCTGGGCAAAACGAGCGTTGGACGTTGAAGATAACCACTCCAGACTCTAAGCCTGCCGATGCTCAGCTCATGGCTACGCTCTATGATAAGTCGCTCGATGCTTTGTCCGCTCATTCGTTGGATGTTATCAACAATGGCAGCTTCTTCAATCTCTATACCCCAAGTGCCTCATGGCGTGGAGGTTCTAATCAAGCCACAGGCTTGCATGGCTACCAGTCTTTCAACTATCTGCCATACAAGTATATGCAGCTCAGCCATTTCTATCACGATTGCTTTAGCATGCCATACAGCAAACTCGTTTATGTCAGAGGCTATGGCAACAACAGGCTCATGGCAAAGAGCGATAAGGTTATGGCTTGCGCCACCGAGATGGCTGCCATGGCTCCTACTGAAAAACAAGTGCTTGCTGAAAAACAAGTTCTTGTGGGTGCCATCGCAGGACTTAGCCAAAAGGAGTCGGCACAAACTTCCGAGGCTGAACTTACTGCCAATGCTTCCGTTCAGCTTCGCGAAAACTTCAGCGAGACAGCATTCTTTGCGCCATCTCTCACCACCAATGCTCAGGGCGAAGTTGCCATCTCGTTCACTCTTCCTGAGAGTGCCACCACATGGCGCTTCCTTGGTTTGGCTCACGACAAGCAGATGAACTCTGCCACTATCCAGGCTGAGGCTGTAGCAAGCAAGAAGGTGATGGTGCAGCCTAACATGCCTCGCTTCGTGCGCCATGGCGACAAGGCTGTCATCGCAGCTCGCATCAGCAACACCACTACCGATGCTCTCAAGGGTACTGCTCGCATAGAAATCCTCGAGGCTGAGTCTGGCAGGGTTGTCTTCACTCAGCAGAAGTCGTTCTCGCTCCAGGGCGAGGAGACTCAGGCTGTCTCTTTCAATTTCTCTGCCACCGAGGGCTTCTATATCTGTCGCATCATGGCTTCGGGCAAGGGATTCTCTGATGGCGAACAACACTATCTTCCTGTATTGTCCGACAAGCAGATGGTCACCACTACCATTCCTTTCACCCAGACCTCTGCTGCCACCCTCACACTCTCGCTCGATAGTGTGTTGCCAGCCAAAGCCGATAAGCGCAAGCTCACAGTAGAATATACCAACAACCCTTCGTGGCTCATGATTCAGACTCTGCCTACAGTTTCTGAATATTGCAACCAGAGTTCCCTCTCGCTTGCTTCAGCTTATTATGCCACCACCATCTCGGCAAACATCCTTCAGTCTAATCCTGAGATTAAGAAGGCTATTGACAGTTGGACTGCCGAGAACACCTCGCTTCTCTCTAATCTTCAGCGCAACGACGAGCTGAAGTCTATCGTTCTCTCTGAGTCGCCATGGATGTTGGATGCTCAAGACGAAAGCGGACAGAAGGCTCTGCTCGCCACATATTATAATAAGAACAATCTCAGCTATAAGCTCTCTTCCATAAATAAACTTTTGGCAGAGACTCAGAATGCCGATGGCTCTTTCAGTTGGTGGAAAGGCATGCGCAGCAGCACCTATGTCACCACCTCCGTAGCTACCCTCCTGTCTCGTCTTTCTGCCTATGGCTATTCCAATTCCGATGTCGAGACCATGCTCTCTAAGGCTATGGCTTATCTCGATGCAGCAGCCACCTCTCGCATGCACGAGATGAAGAAGCAGAAACAGCCATCTCTATCTTCTGTCGACCTCGACTATCTCTACCTCTGCGCTCTCACCAAGGCTGGCGAAACTCCAACCATCAAATACTTCAAGTCGTTGCTCCTCAAGGCTAATCGCAAGGTCGACATCCGTACCAAGGCTATTGCTGCCATTGCTCTTGGCAAAGACAATGCCACAGCTCGCGAATATGTGGAGTCTATCAAGCAGTATACCGTAAGCAAGCCTGGCATGGGCAGATATTTCGACACTCCAAGGGCGCTATATAGCTGGCGCAACTATCGCATACCTACCCAGGTTGTTGCCATCGAGGCTATCGCTGCCGTTACCCCTGCCGACCGCGCCACCATCGATGATATGCGCCTATGGCTCTTGCAGCAGAAGCGCACTCAGAGTTGGGACACTCCGCTCAATAGCGTAGATGCCATCCATGCCTTCTTGGTGGATAACGACGAAGTGCTCAATCAGCCTTCTCTCACCACCATCGCCCTCGATGGCAAGGCTCTCCCTTTGCCTGAGGCTACTGCAGCCGTAGGCTATGTCAAGACCACCATCGACAATCCTAAGGCTTCCGAAATATCGTTTGCCAAAACCTCCGATGGTGCTTCGTGGGGTGCCGTCTATGGTCAGTCTTTGCAGCCTATCGCTGCCGTTAAGTCGGCTAATGCAGGCATTTGCGTAGAACGCACTATCGGAACTGCAGGCAAGTCATTAAGGGTGGGCGACAAAGTGAAAGTCACCATCACCATTGTTGCCGACCGCGACTACGACTTCGTTCAGCTATGCGATAAGCGTGCTGCATGTCTCGAGCCTGTGTCTCAGCTTAGTGGCTATCGCAATGGCTACTATCTTGCTCCACAAGACAACTGCACAAACTATTTCTTCGACCGTCTTTCTAAGGGAAAGCACGTTGTAGAAACAGAATACTTCGTTGATCGTCCTGGCTCTTACCTCTCGGGTGTTTGCACCGCTGAGTGTGCCTACAGTCCTGAGTTTTCGGGCAGAGCCGAGGCCGTTCAGATTGTTGTCAATGAATAACAACTCTATTTGAATTCCCTTCACGACTATGAATACAAAAAAACATGCCATCCTTGCTGCCTTGCTCATGGCGGCTTCTGCCTTAGCCTCGGCACAAACCATCGAGGCCACTCAGGAACTTGTTGACCTCGGACAGATAGAATTCCAGAAGCCTGTCACCGTAACCTTCAAACTGAAGAACACCACAGGCAAATCGTTTCATATCGACGACATCTATACCGATTGCGGATGCACCACTCTTAGTGCTCCTCAGGGCGTAGTTGAGCGCAACGCCTCCTATACCGTCACCGCCACCTACGATGCTCGCACCATGGGGCATTTCACCAAGTGTGCCTACCTCACTCTCAACAACAATCTCGAACCTCTGCGCCTCACCATTCGTGGTGTCGTTGTTGAAGAGGTCACCGACTTTGTGGGTGGCTATCCTTACACCCTTGGAGCTTTGATGGTCGACAACAACGATATAGAGTTTGATGATGTAAATCGTGGCTCTCGTCCTTATCAGACCATCCACATCCTCAACACCAGCGACCAGCCTGCGCAGCCACAGGTCATGCACCTGCCTCCTTATCTCTCTGCCGAAGTGTCGCCAACAACCATCCGTCCTGGCCGTTCGGGCAAGGTTACCGTAACGCTAAATTCCAACAAGCTTCGTGACTTCGGACTCTCGCAAACCAACATCTACCTTGGCTTTGCTCAGGGCGACAAGGTTTCTGCCGACAAAGCCATCGAGGTTTCAGCCGTTCTCTTGCCCGACTTCGAGAAACTTAGCGACGACCAGTTGGCTGTAGCTCCACATATCCAGCTCTCCACCGACACCCTCGACCTCGGTTCTTTCGCAGGCAAGAAGAAGCTTCGTGGCGACATCACCATCGTCAATACCGGTAAGTCAACCCTCAACATTCGTTCGCTCCAAATGTTCACCATGGGCTTGCAGGTTTCGCTCAACAAGAGCAAGATTCAGCCTGGCGAGTCGGCTCGCCTTCGTGTCACCGCCGTAGCCTCCGACCTCAAGACTGCCAAGCGTATGCCTCGAATCCTCATGATTACCAACGACCCAGACAATCCAAAGCTCGTTGTGAGAGTAAAAACAAGCAAATAACCCTCCCCAAATGCTCCAAATAGAAATAGATAATGGTAGTGGCTTTTGCTTCGGTGTTACCACCGCCATAAGCAAAGCCGAAGAAGAACTTGCCAAGGGCAAAACGCTATATTGCCTTGGCGATATCGTACACAACGGCATGGAAGTAGAACGCCTCCATGCCAAAGGACTCGTCACCATCAACCATCAGCAGCTCTCCGAGCTCCACGATGTAAAAGTCTTGCTGCGAGCTCATGGCGAACCGCCTGAGACCTACGAGCTTGCCAAGCGCAACAACATCGAGATTATCGATGCTACCTGCCCTGTGGTGCTGGCTTTGCAGCGCCGCATCAGGCGACAGTACGATGCAGCCCCCGATGCCCAAATAGTGATATTTGGCAAAAACGGTCATGCCGAAGTCCTTGGCTTGGTGGGTCAAACTCGCCAGCAAGCTATCGTAATCGAGAAAATCGATGATGTCAAGAATCTCGACTTCACCAAGGACATCTACCTCTATTCTCAGACCACCAAGGGTCTTGACGATTTCCATCACATCATCGACTATATCCAGTCCCACATTTCTCCTTCAGCCACCTTCAAGAGCTTCGACACCATCTGTCGTCAGGTTGCCAACCGCATGCCAAACATCGCAGCCTTTGCCTCTCGCCACGACCTCATCCTCTTTGTCTGCGGTCATAAGAGTAGCAATGGCAAAGTCCTCTTCAAAGAGTGCTGCCGAGTCAATGCCAACAGCCACCTCATCGAGAGTGCCAACGAAATTGATATGGCATGGCTCCAGGGCGTAAAAACCATTGGCATCTGTGGTGCTACAAGTACTCCTAAATGGCTAATGGAAGAATGTAGAGACGAAATAATGAAGAAGGGTGGGGAGTAGGCTCCCTATTTCCTCTTCATATAAAATCATATTTGATAGTAATCATATTGACATTTGATAGTAAGCAAATATAGATTTGATAGAAGGCATAGATAGATTTGATAGGAAGCAAAGATTGGCTGAGATATAGTTTCGATAACGAGAGAAGTCTGCTAAGTTGCTGAACGATAGCTGCTTACTAAATTGGTATACCTATAATAATATAATTTAGCTTTAATGTTGTGTTTTTCTTGCGTTTATTAGGAAAATCTGCTACAGAAGCTTGATAAAAAGAAAACGCCACGTCTCACGACGTGGCGTTTTCGCTAAAAAACAGTAATTAACTCAAAATTTATAATCTATGTGTCCTTTTTGCAAATGCGTATTTATACATTTATGGTGTTTTGTTTGCGCTTTAATTATTTTCTGCTACAAAGATATTGTAAATCTTACAATTTAAGAAATTATTTCAGCAAAATCTTATATTTTATCGGTAAAAAACATGTTTTTATATGTATAACATGTGATTTTGATGTGATTTGCTTAGAAAATGTGACACAAACTTATTCTCCGCAGCATCTTTCTGTGACGATATCCATGAGCCATTTGTCTTGCTCTGGGATTGTCATGTGGCTATTGTCGAGCTCTACGGCATCGTCGGCTTTGCGCAGAGGGCTAACCTCACGATGGGTGTCGATATAGTCGCGCTCTTCTACATTCTTTAGTATATCTTCGAGCTTAGCTGGCATGCCCTTGGCTTGAAGTTCGTCGTAGCGACGCTGCGCTCTGACGGCTGCACTTGCGGTGACGAAAACTTTGAGCTCGGCATCAGGGAATACCGTTGTGCCGATGTCGCGACCATCCATGACTACACCCTTGGCTGCACCCATCTGGCGCTGCAAGGCTACGAGAGCTTCGCGAACGAAAGGCAGGGCTGCGATAGGGCTAACATGGTTGCTGACCTGGAGCGAGCGGATTTCTTTTTCCACAAGTTCGCCATTGAGATAGGTATCAGGAGTGCCTGTGGTGGCATTGAGCTGGAACGAGATGTGGATATTAGGCATTTCAGCCTGTAGGCGCTCGGTGTCGATGCTGCCGTCGGCATTGAAGATGCCATTGCGAAGAGCATAGAGAGTGACTGAGCGATACATGGCACCTGTGTCTACATAGATGTAGCCCAATTTGCGAGCAAGCTGCTTCGCCATGGTGCTTTTTCCACATGATGAATAGCCATCGATGGCTATGGTAATCTTTTTCATAGTTTATATGCTAAGTTAAGTATTATCGATGAACTTGATACGTGATATTTGCCGTAGGCGATGTTTAGGCTAAAGCGGTCGAGATTGATTCCACCGCCTAATGATAGGCCTGCGCCGTGGCTGCTCTCCTCTTCGCCATTGATGATTTTCATTTCGTTGGCACGACGGAAGTTGTAGCCTGCTCCCACCCACATGGTTTGCGACAGCAATATTTCGGCACCCATCACCCAATGGTTGATGAATTTGTAGTCGGTATGGTTGAGGTCTACGAGGGTTGCAGAAAACTGCAACGGAGTGTTGACGAGACGCTTGGTGACACCAAGCTGCAAGTCGAGAGGCATTTTCTCGTAGTCGTCGTTGTAGGCTTTGAGCTGTCCGCCAAGATTTTTGGCAACTGCAGATATGGACCATCCATTCTCGGAGTCGAAATAGTTGATGCCAAGGTCTACACCCATGGCTACGGAATTATAGTCGCCGATGTAGGAAGTGATGAATCGTGCTGCCACACCACCAGCTATATGGTCGGTGAGCATATAGGAGAAATATCCCGTGAGAGCAATATCCTTGGCAGAGAACTCACCAAGCTGGATGTTGTTTTCGTCCATCTCCTTCATTTTGCCATAGTTGACGTACTGCCCGGAAACAGCCCATGAGCCACGATCGTTGACAGCCTGATTGTATGAAGCGCTGGCTGTGGAAGAGCCCGACATATAATTCATGTAGTTGAGTCCCACGGTCTTGGTGGCAACCGACGAGAGTAGGGCAGGATTATGGAACATCAATGATGCGTCGTCGTCGATGATGGTGATATTGTCGCCACCTAACGCGGCAGCATGTGCGCTAACAGGCAGACGAAGAAAATTATAAGCATTCTGACTCACCTGCGCCACGGCAGTTGAGACAATAAACGTTAATGTGAATGCTGAAAATGCTCTTTTCATTGATTTTTTGTAAATTATCGGCAAAGTTACTCCTTTTTTTCAAATATATGGAGTACTTTTGCGTTAGAATTGCGATAGTATAACGTAAAAGAATCAATTTTAGTGTGGAAATTAAGAAAAGTAATAAAGCAGACATTGAAAAATATCGCCCGATAGCATTCCTGTTGGGCTTGATGGTGGCATTGTCGTTGGTGCTTGCATGCTTGGAATATTCCACACCCGCCGACGATAGTGGCGACATGCAAGAAGCTATGGACGATATGGCACAAGACATGGAACTTGCGCCAGCCATGGACCGTTCGGAGATGATGTCGGCAACGAGCGCAGTATCGAAGTCGATAACGGAGAAGGTGAAGACGGTGGACAATGCCGACGACAATACCGAGAAGATAGCTGCTCAGACAAGCGAACTGTTGGTGGGCAATGGCGAGGGACAGGCAGAAGACGCACATGTGACCGAGGCGCTGCCACAGACACCTGCCAGCCTTGGCGACTCGCTGGTGTTGACGACGGTAGAGAAGATTCCGGAGTTTCCGGGTGGCATAGTGGAGTTTATGAAATGGCTCACGGCAAACCTGAAATATCCCGAGGCTGCACGCCGTGGTAGGATAGAAGGCAAGGTTGTGGTGTCGTTTATAATAAACAAAGACGGAAGCATAGCCTCGCCAAAGATACAGAGATCGGTAAACCCGATACTCGACAACGAGGCGCTGAGAGTGGTGAAGATGATGCCACATTGGAAGCCAGGCATATCGAATGCTAAGCCATGTCGCACTATGTTTGCGATACCTATTGTTTTTAAAATATAAGCAATACCTATTATCTAAGAAAAATATAAATAGATATGAAGTCAGAAGAAATTTTGAAGTTGGTGAATTCTTTCCTTGAGAATCTACCTTACGATCGTAAGCCAGCATCGCTCTATGAGCCAGTGAAGTATGTTCTTTCTATAGGAGGAAAGCGTATCCGCCCTGTGCTGATGCTCTTGGGATATAACATTTTTAAGGATAATCCCGAAAGCATATTGATGCAGGCATGCGGTTTGGAGACCTATCATAACTACACCCTGCTGCACGACGACCTGATGGATAATGCCGATTTGCGTCGTGGACAGCAGACAGTACACCGCAAATGGGATGCTAATACCGCTATACTGTCGGGCGACTCGATGTTGGTGCTCGCTTATGAGCGTATGGCACAATGCAGCCCAGAGAAGTTGCCTGCTGTGATGGCGCTATTTACCGAGACTGCACTCGAGATTGGCGAGGGACAGCAGTATGATATGGAATTTGAACACCGCAACGATGTTTCGGAAGACGAATATATAGAGATGATACGCTTGAAGACCAGCGTGTTGTTGGCTTGCGCCCTGAAGATGGGAGCATTGCTTGCAGATGCCTCAGCCGAAGATGCCGAAAACCTATATAAGTTTGGTGAGCAGATAGGCTTGGCATTCCAGTTGCAAGACGACTTCCTGGATGTATATGGCGATACAAAGGTGTTTGGAAAGGCGATAGGAGGCGACATAGTGTCGAACAAAAAGACATATATGCTGATAAACGCTTTCAACCTTGCTACCGACGAGCAGCGCGAAGAACTCACAAAATGGACTACTGCCAAGGAGTTTGACGCCAAGGAGAAGATAGCTGCCGTGACAGCCCTATATAATAAGATAGGTATAGACAAGTTGGCACAAAAGAAGATAGAATATTATTTTGAGCAGAGTCGTAAGTATCTGGATGCCGTGAACGCTCCTGCTGAGCGCAAGGCAGAACTATTTGCTTATGCTGACAAGATGATGCACAGAGTGAAATAATGGAGATGCTAATAGATACACATGCACATATAGATGGCGAGGAGTTTAAGGACGATTTGCCTGAGGTGATAGAACGAGCTAAGGCTGCAGGCATAGGAAAAATCTTTGTGCCAGCCATCAACCTTCAGGGTATGGACAACCTCATGGCTGTTTGCCATAAATATCCTGGCTATGCTTATCCGATGATAGGACTTCATCCTGAGGATGTGAAGGACGACTATCTGGAGGTGATAGACAAGATGAAGGCGATGATGACAGAAGAATATATCGCCATTGGCGAGGTGGGCTTAGACTTCTATTGGTCGCGCGAATACCAGCAGCAACAGCTTGAGGCTTTCGAGGCTCAGGTGAAATGGGCTGTGGAATGCCAGTTGCCACTAATGATTCATTGCCGAAAGGCACAAAACGAGATGGTGGCAATATTGCGAAAGTATGCCGACAAACTATGTGGAGGTGTGTTTCATTGTTTCACCGGCAACCAGAAAGAGGCTGCAGAACTATTGGCTTTCGACGGTTTTGTGCTTGGCATAGGTGGCGTGTTGACATTCAAGAGTAGCCATCTGCGCGAAGATTTACCTGCAGTAGTGCCTTTAGACAGGATAGTGCTTGAAACCGACTGCCCATATATGGCACCTGTGCCTAATCGTGGTAAACGCAATGAGAGTTCGTATGTGCCGCTGATATGCCAACAATTGGCTGAGAGCTATGGTGTGACAGCTGAAGAAGTGGCTGCAACAACCACGGCTACTGCATTGAGAGTGATGAAGGTGAAAGGGTGAAAAGGTAAAAAAGTAAAAAGGTAAAAGGGTAAAAAAGGTAAAAGGGTAAAAAAGTAAAAGAATATATATACACACATAGAAGGAAAAGTGATGAAGAAGATTATCTTATTGATGATGTTTTTGGGCATGGTGGCTGTATGGCATACCGACAATGGCATGATGGCTGCTCCGGCTGACAAGCAAGCCAAGGCTGCTGCCGTAGACACTACTGCCGCAGACACTTCGGCAGTAGAAGCGTTGGATGCTGATAGCGCTATGGCTGCTGCTGACAGCTATATGGACAATAGCGACGAGAGCATGACGGCAGAAGAAGATGGCGGAATGCAGCATGCCTTGAAACGAAAGTTTATTGAGGGCAACGCAGGTTTTATGTCGCTCGTGGCATTGGCGTTGGTATTGGGCTTGGCTTTCTGCATAGAGAGAATAATATATCTTAGTTTGTCGGAGATAAATGCCAAGAAGTTTATGGCAGATGTAGACAGCAAGATACAGGCCAAGGATATAGAAGGAGCCAAAGAGTTGTGCCGCGACACCCGTGGTCCGGTAGCCTCGATATGCTATCAGGGACTGGTGAGAATAAACGAGAGTTTGGACAATATCGAGCGCTCGATATCGAGCTATGGTTCTGTGCAAGCAGCCAACTTGGAGAAGGGATGCTCGTGGATAACATTGTTTATCACTATGGCACCATCATTAGGATTCTTGGGAACGGTGATAGGTATGGTGATGGCTTTCGACAATATGCAGCAGGCAGCCGACATCAGTCCTGCCATCGTGGCATCGGGTATGAAAGTGGCACTTATCACCACCATCTTTGGTATCATCGTGGCTGTGGTGTTGCAGCTGTTCTACAACTATATACTCTCAAAAATAGAACATTTGACAAGTCAGATGGAAGAGAGTGCGATAACACTCCTTGACTCAATAGCAAAATATAAGAACGACTAAAAGTGTTGAAAAAGATAAATATTCACAATCTGCAACTACCTTCGGGCAACGCTCCGAGTCGTAGAATGTTTGTGGCATTGTCGGTATTGACAATGGTGGTGTTTATGCTGTTTTGGTTTGTTGGCTATGACACCCCTTATGCCGAAGATTCCAACTTTGTGGCACCATTGTTCACCAATGTGCTATTGGTGTTTATGGTGCTGGTGGTGCTGCTGGCGATAGGAACAACCGTATGGTCGATGGCGCGAGCACTATCTACGAGAGGCAAGGGCGAGCGAACCGTGAACAACATACCGGTGAAGAAGATTACCTATGGTGTGGCAGGACTGACAGCGATACTCTTGCTGGTGACATTGGCTTTAGGATCGTCAGACGCCATGATGGTGAATGGCGAGGAATATGCCGACAAATGGTGGCTGCATGTGGCAGATATGTTTGTCAACAGTTCGTTGGCGCTTGTGGTTGTTGCCGTAGTGGCAATAATAGTGTTTACAATAAAAAATAGTAGGAGAAGATGATAAAACGCAATAAGCGACGCTTGGTGCCAAGTCTAAACACCACATCAACAGCCGACATATCGTTTATGCTGCTGATATTCTTCCTTGTCACAACCTCTATGGATCTTGACAAGGGTTTGCGTCGTGTGCTTCCTCCTGTAGACAATCAGCAGCAACAACAAGAAACCAATATCGACAAAGATAAGCTTATGGCTATCACCATCACGGATGCCGACTCAGCATTTGTAGACGGGAAGCCATTAGAGATGAAAACTCTGAGAAAGCAAGTGCGCGACTTTGTGGCACGTGTGGGCAAATCGCATCTTATCACTATCAATGCGCAGCCTATGTCGTCGTACGACACCTACTTCAAAATACAAAACGAGATTGTTGCTGCCTATGCCGATATACGCAACGGCATAGCGCTGAAGAAATATTCGAAGCCATACTCAAAGCTCTCAGCCAAGGAACGAGAGGTGGTGAAGAATATGTGCCCACAGCGTATAAGCGAACAATATAATATGGTGGCTGAGGCACAAGGAGGTGAGAAATGAGCATGATAAGACGCAGCAAGAGAGAGATGCCTGGACTAAACACGGCATCGTTGCCTGACTTGATATTCACGGTATTGTTTTTCTTCATGATAGTTACCCACATGCGTACCGACGTGATGAAGGTGAGATATCAAACTCCGCAAGGCACCGAACTGTCGAAGGTGAAGAAGAAGTCGGCAACGATACATGTATATATAGGTAGCAAGACTACTGCAGATGGCAAGGCCGTGGGACAGCCCGTGTGTGTGCAGGTGGCAGACAAGGTGGTGGCATTAGACGAGGTGGTGGACTATCTAATCAAAGCCAAGGCAGAGATAGCACCCGAAGGCAAGCAGAAGCTCATGATAGCCATTTATGCCGACAAGAAAGCACCTATGGGAGTGGTTACATCGGTGAAACAAGCCGCAAGGCAGGCAAAAATATATAATGTTTGTTATTCTGCGAGCGAAAAATAGTTTGATTTAGTTGCAATCTAAAATATAAATTGTAACTTTGCAAACAAATTATAAACAAATTGCCTATGTGAAGACTTATATGTAATTATTTGTAATCATGTAAGCAACCAATAAAACAAACTTTATTAAATGTCACATCGTTTAGACTCTCTCGACAAGAAGATTCTTGGAATGATAGCACAAGATGCACGCGTTCCTTTCCTTGAGGTGGCACGAGCATGCAACGTTAGTGGTGCTGCTATCCATCAGCGTATACAGAAACTTGTTAGTGCAGGTATTCTGCTTGGTTCGCAGTTTGTAATCAATCCTGAGAAGATAGGTTACGAAACATGTGCGTATGTTGGTCTTTTCCTTAAAGACCCTTCTCATTTTGATAGTGTGGTAGATAAATTGAAGCAGATACCAGAGGTTGTGGAATGCCACTATACTACTGGTGGCTACGACATGTTTGTGAAAATCTATGCTCTCAACAACCACCATTTGCTCAACATCATCCACGATAAGCTACAGCCATTAGGTCTTTCTCGTAGCGAAACCATCGTATCGTTTAATGCTGTTATTGATCGTCAGATTCCTATTCCTGACTATCTATCAGATGATGACGACGATGATGATGAAAATGAAGAGCCGGAGAATGTTTAGTGTGTAATGTTTAATGTGTAATGTTTAATGTGTAGTGTTTAGTGTTTAATGTTTTTATACCTTAACTCAAGACAATACACAAACAATATTATAAAAAGAGGGTGTGGAACAAGCATTATGGCTTACCACACCCTCTTTCCTCCTTTTACTTTTTTACCCTTTTACCTTTTCATAAACTCTAAAGGAATAGCCTTGGCGGGGGGATTCTTCTTTCAACAGCCAACCATCGAAGGAGGGAAACCATGCGTCGGCATTGGGGGCTGAGGCTTCGATGATGGTAAGGTAGAGGCGATGGGCAATGGCGATGGCTTGCTGATATATCTTTTCGCCACCTATTATATATATGTCTTCTTCGTTGGCACATGCAGCCAAGGCTTCGGTGAGACTTGAGAATACCTCTATTCCCTGCAGCTTATGATAGGAGTAGCCCTCTGCAAGCTCCCTTTGTTTCATAGTAGTGCTAACCACAATATTGCGCCTATGGGGTAGGGCGCCATTCGGCAACGACTCGAAGGTGTGACGCCCCATCACTATGGTGTGGCCCGTGGTTAGCTGCTTGAAATGCTTCATATCCTCATCGATATGAAACAGCAACTTGTTTTGATAGCCTATAGCCCTGTTGTTGTCTATGGCAGCTATGATATTTATCTTTGCCATGATATGATATCGCTAAAGTCGGCAGGAATGTGAGTACTCTTAATTCTCCATTCTTGAGGATAGAGGTTGTTTGCCCTGTTGCCCAAGTTTTTAGCAAAGCCAAGAGGTACATCCTTGTAGGTCAGCAACACTATGCCACGAGGAGCCGCAGCATCGAGCGTGATAGCCTCGTGACGAAGATAGGCAATAGCCTGAGCATAGTCGATGTCTACAGTAGGATATTTAGCCTTATCCCTCATGATGCTCATAGCCTCGCTATGGTCAGGTATAATCTGCTTGCCCTTTATCTCAGGCGCTTTTATGCCGTTGGCAATAATCTTTAGTCGTTTCTCAGCCGCTTTCAGCAAATCCCTTTGGCTGTCAGCCTTGCCAGTGTCGCCATGTTTGCGAAGAATGGTCATGAAGAGGCCCTCGCCCTTTGATATGCCAGGGATGAAGCGATAAGCAGGAAGGTTGCCGCATAGAGCAGGAGTGATATTCCATTCCTCAGCCGTTCCCACCTCTATGAAGTCGGCACCCAGCTCTTTAGCTATCCACTCCGCATTCTCCTCATCCTCGTGGGCATTGAAGGTGCAAGTGGAATACACCATGATGCCGCCAGGCTTCAGACAGCTCCATATATCAGAAACAATCTCACGCTGCAAGTTGCGGCATTTCTCCACATTGTCGGTACTCCATTCTGCTATTGCCCCCTCGTCTTTGCGAAACATTCCTTCGCCCGAGCATGGCACATCGGCAATGATAGCATCAAACACCATCTTTGCTTTCTTGTAATCGGCAGGATAGTTGTTAGTGACCACCATATTGTCTTTGCCAAACTTAGTGATGTTTTCTGCCAACACCATGGCACGAGGGCGGATAGGTTCGTTGCTGAAAAGCATGCTTCCTTCAGGCAATGCCGACATGGCGCAAGTAGACTTGCCACCAGGAGCAGCGCAGAGGTCGAGAACATTCATAGACTCAGAGCCGAAGGTCTGGCGGACGACATGGTCGATGAACATCGACGATGCCTCCTGCACATAGTAGGCACCAGAATGAAGCATAGGGTCGAAGGTGAACGGAGGTCGACCGCTGAGATAATAACCATATTTGCACCATGGCACAAGCTCGTTGCCGTTGCCAATAATGATGTTGTCGGCATCAACCTTAAAAGGGTTTATGCGGATGCTTGTAGGAGCCTCTTCGGAAAGTCCTTGGTTGAAAGCCTCGTATAGCTTTTCACCCATCAAATTGCGGGTGTATAGTTCAAAGTCTTTTGGTAATGTCATGGTGCGTATATTAATTTTGTATGCAAAAATAGTTTTTTTTTCGTATATTTGCAACTAAATGAGCATCCACTTCGTCAAACGTATAAAAAATAACTAAAACAACAGTATAGCAATGAAACATTCAATCATCATCACCGTTATTGCATCCCTGATGCTTTGTCTCTCTTTGCCTACCGATGCTCAGCGTCATCGCCATCATCCTGGAGCGACAACTACAACAACAAAAGTAGATAATAAGGCTACCCAGAAAGCAGACTCTGCCAATGCCATAGAGGCATTCTCGGATACTACCTCTGCAGTAGCAGATGTAGACACCACGTCGACCAACGCCATTTATACCTACGATATGGACGACGACGATTGGGAAGAGAGCGTCAGAGATATTCCTATTAAATTAATGTCACAGATTTTTAGTTTTGGCATATGGGGCATAGTGATATTTCTCTTGATTTCGGTGTTTGTTTTCGCAATTATGCTTTTGCCTCTTGTCTTGCTTGCCCTTATTGTGAGATGGTTTATAAAGCGACATAATGATGACGTAGCGAGAAATGCCAATGTGCAGTCATTCTTTAATAATATGACGGCAAACCCTGCCGCAAATCCAACAGACAATACTGCTGAGGATTATACTGCAGAGTCTACTGACGGTACTGCAAACAAGCAAACAGCAATACCTCACACTCAGCCAACAGCGGCTCCTGCGTCTAAAGCTCCTGCTCCTATTGACTATTGGGCAAAGGGCGTGAAGAATACTTCTATTGGCGTTGGCCTGGTAATTATGGGTATGTTAATAGAAAGCCCAGTCCTCGTAGGTATCGGTTTCCTCGTGGCTTGCTATGGCATAGGTCAGATTGTGATTTCGCGTAAGCAGTCGAAAAACAACAATACAAACAACGACGAAAAATAAACATTACACACTACACATTAAACACTACACACTACCATGTCTCTCGTCAATGATATAATGCTCGTTACGCGTGTGCGTATGCTTCACGACAATAAGGCTTTCGATAGCCTTGTCGTGAAGTATCAGCAGCCCATCAGAAGGTTCTTCTTGAATCAGACGTTGGGCAACGAGCCATTGAGCGACGACTTGGCACAAGACACATTCATAAAGGCATACACTTGCTTGCATCAGTTTCAGGCTCGTTCGCGATTCTCTACTTGGTTGTTTCGTATAGCCTATAATGTGTTCTACGACTACACAAGGCGGCAACATCCAGTCGCCGATGTGGATGGTGTGGAGGCTATGAGCAAGAGTAGTACTATAGCCAACGACCCCGAGCGCATGGATATCTATCATGCTTTGGCATTGCTCTCAGAAAATGAGCGTACATGTATAACACTTCAGATTATCGAAGGCGAGCCTATAGACAGAATAGTAGAGATAACAGGCATGGCGCAAGGAACCGTGAAATCTCACCTGTTTAGAGGCAAACAAAAACTCTCAACCTTTTTAAGACAAAATGGATATGAAAAATAAAGATGATATATTGTTGAAGCAATTCTTTGACCAGCATAAGCAACAGATAGCCGACAACGGATTTTCTGAAAAGGTGATGCAGTGCATACCGCAGCAGCAGTCGGCACGCCCATATATCATCTGGCAGATAGTGTGCATATGCTTGGGCGTAGTGTTGTTTTTGACATGCGGCGGCATAGCCTCTCTTCGTGTTGTTTGGCAAAATATGTTTGCCAATATCATGTCGTATCTTATTTCTATCGACCTTAGTGGCGTGTCGCCATTGATGCTCTTGGCGACGATATGCGCCGTGCTCTATGGCTCGTTGTGGTTGATAAAGGAAAATCTTGACGTTTAAGTCTTTGTGGTAAAAATAATTTTTGTTATCTTTGCAACTTGTAATAACTAACAACTATTTATTTTACCAACTTATGTTGAAACCTATCTTATCAACCATTCTGCTTAGTTGTGCTGCATTTATATCGTATGCAGACAACACCGTAGTAAATGTGAAGCAGGTGAGCACTCCTGTTTCCATTACCGACAATGTCGACTATGCAATTTCTTCTGCCACTCCATTCTTGGAGACAGGAAATGTCGACATCGTAAATACCGAAAATGCAATCGTTATATTGCATGGAGTAAAACCAAGCGAAGCTTCTAATTGGCTTTCCTATATCAAAATTAATGGGCAACCAGCTGTGGAAGACGAAAACTGCCAAGTGCGTCTGCATCGCAATGGCACTATGATTCTTCCTTTCTCTGAAGCCGATGCTCCTTTGAAATTGTATACCGATATAGACCAGGGTGGACAATTTCTTTCTGTTAAGCCTTCATCTTCGATGATGAATCTTACTGGTGGTCCTTTTAATAACAAAATCCGTTCTTTTTCTATCCGTCGTGGATATATGGTTTGCCTCAACACTCGTGCTGATGGCACAGGCTATAGCCGTATATATATTGCCGACAAAACTAATCGTACGGTTAATCTTCCTGCCATTCTTGACCAAAAGGTAACTTCGGTAAGAGTAATGCGATGGTATGATGCCAACAAGCGTGGTTTTGGTGGTAATAGTACTGATGCTAATAATGCTCTGAAAACCACATGGTGCTACAACTGGGATGCAGGAAACAATAGCTGGAAAGACCGTGAATATGTGGTACAACACCACCACGAGGGATGGCCAAGTTTCGAGAATCTTGCATCTAATGGCACATCGCCAAATCTTCTTGGCAATAACGAACCTGATAATACAGCAGATGATCGTGAGCACCCAGCTTCAGTAAGCGAGGTGTTGAAAAACTGGCCTAAGATGATGGCTACAGGTAAGCGACTCGGTTCACCTGCCGTTGCTGGCGACTATAATTGGCTATATCAGTTTATCGACTCTATCGATGCTCGCGGATGGCGTTGCGACTTTGTTTGCGTGCATGCCTATTGGTATTCTGATTGGGAAAGTTGGAAGAGTCAGCTAAAGCAAATCCACGAGCGTACAGGTCGTCCAATATGGATCACAGAGATGAACTATGGTGCCAACTGGACTGGATGGCCTGGTAGCAATACCGATGGTAATGATGCCAACTATGCTATCCACAAACAGCACTTTGCTCCAATCATCGATGGTCTTGAGGCTACCGACTATATTGAGCGCTATGCAGCATACAACGCTGTACAAGATTGTCGTCGTGTGTGGCTCGGTGGCAATAAGCTAACTCCTTCTGGTAAATATTATGCAGAGAAGAATTCTGGTCTTGCTTTCAATTCTGGTAAAGGATTTACTCCAAAGCAGCCAGACATGCACAATCCTTCCAGTCTTGTAGTAACATGGAACGATGTCGACAACACCACAAACTTCTCTTTCTATGAACCAAATGGCGAATACAATCGCTCTATGGTTATAGAGAAAAAAGTTGGCGACAAATGGGTGGAAATAGATACTCCTTTCCAGAAGGAAATTCCTGCTTCATATAGTATCAGTAAAGAGGGACTTGCCTTTGGCGATACCTACCGCATTCATATAGTAACCTTAAATGGCGTTAATCGCTATTCTAACGAGGCTACTTGTTTCCGTACAATTGACAAGGTGGGCGACGTAGTAGTTGCTAATGGCAAAGAATATTATATAGGTAAGAATATCATAACTAATGGTGAATTCAACGATGGTCTTACTGACTGGAATGATGCAACAGCAAAGCCAGCTTCGCAGCCTGGTTTCCAAGTAGTGCCTTTTGGTGGTGCTGAGGGTGATAAGGATGCCTACTTACAGTCTTGGATGCATACTGGTGCTACAGGCGAAGGCTCTTTGGCTCGTAATTTCACCATCGAGAAGGGATGTAAGTATTATTTCGGCGTAATGACAAAGAATAATACAGGTAGTTATCAGAAACTTAGCCTTTCTGCAGATGGTACAGCTGAAACAAAGACTGTAAGCACGCTTACAGATTGTGGCAAATGGCAGAAGCAAACAGCTATTTTTGATTCTGAAGATTTCACCAACCTCATACTTCGCTACCGTTGGCTGGGTTCTAAGGCACAGTTTGATAAATTCTATCTCGCTCCTGTCTACGATTCTCGCGAGGCTGCACTTGCTGCAGACAATGGTTCTGCAGAAGATGTTCCAAACAATGAAGCAACCGATGTAGACTATTCTTATCTTTCTACTCCAGGTGCTAAGATTCAGAATCCAAGCTTTGCAGCCGCTGATGGTTGGAATGGTAAGGCTGGAACAGTAAAGGATGGCGACCAAAAGACTGCTACAAAGCTCGGTAAAACTTGTTGGAACGCATGGTGGAGCGGACATTCGGCTTCAGAAGGCGATGCTGCCACTCTTGAGATTAACCAAACGGTTAAGGCTGTGGAGTCGGGATATTATCGTGCACAATGCAAGGCTGCCACATTCCATTATTGTCTCTCTGATCAGCATGCTTTCATCTCTTCTGCATCAGACAAGGCGGTATCGCCACAATTGTCATGGCACTATATGGACGTTCCGGATGTTCGTGCTGACCAGGCTTTCCAAACTCTTACTACCGATTCTATATTTATCAACGAGGGCGAAGAGTTTACTATTGGTTTCGCATCGTCGAAGACTAATGCCATAGACAATGCTTGGCGCAAATATGCTACTACAGATAGTAAGGGTGATAAGAGCGAAGGCTGGTGGTGTGCTACAGACTTCTCGCTACTTTATCTTCCTGCTTATCTTCGCACATCTGAGGCCAACAAGTGGGAGACTCTCTGCTTGCCTTACAATGCAGAGCCTACTAAGAATATAAAGGCTTATGCCGTTACTGGTCGTAATGAGGCTGCTACACTTGTGGTACTATCGCCTGTAGAAAAGCTCGAGGCTGGTCGTCCTTACATATATATTAATGATGATGCAGACGCTATATTCCTTGAAAGCGGCACCAAGCTCGTACAGCCTTTAGCTGCCGAGAATGGTATGGCTGGTTTCTTTAAGAATACTGTGAAGAAGGGATGCTATATCCTCGTTGACGGCACATGGCAGATGGTAACAGCTGCTTCTGTTAATATTGGCAACAATCATGCTTACATCAAGGATCTTATGGCTATACCTGTAGTTGTAATTCCTGCCGATGCCATCACTCTTCCTGTAGCTGCCGACCCAACAGGCATAAATGGTATCTATACCAATGCTGCTAACGCCGATGCTTTCACCCTTGGTGGAATTAAGGCTGCAAAGACAATGCGTGGCATTGTGATAAAGAATGGAAAGAAACAGATAAAATAATTCTTTATAAAGTAAAATGAAAGAACAAAACGAAGGGCAGATGCAATTGCCCGAAAATGCATTCCGTGAGCTCTCGTCAGGCGAAGAGTACACTCCTATTATGAAGCCTGAGGTTTCATATCCTGAGGTAAACGCATGGTCGGTTACTTGGGGTATCGTGATGGCTATGCTATTCTCGGCTGCCGCAGCCTATTTAGGCTTGAAGGTGGGTCAGGTGTTTGAAGCTGCTATCCCTATTGCCATCATTGCAGTAGGCGTGAGCACAGCAACAAAACGTTCTAAGGCTCTTGGCGAGAATGTCATCATTCAGAGTATCGGTGCTTGTTCGGGTGCCGTGGTAGCAGGTGCTATTTTCACTTTACCTGCCATCTATATTTTGCAGGCCAAATATCCTGAGATGACAACATCATTCTTCAAGATATTCATGGCTTCTGCCCTTGGTGGTGTTCTTGGTATTTTGTTTTTGATACCTTTCCGTAAGTATTTCGTTAGCGATATGCACGGCAAGTATCCTTTCCCTGAGGCTACTGCCACCACTCAGGTGCTGGTGTCGGGAGCTAAGGGTGGCGACCAAGCAAAGCCTTTGCTTTTGGCAGGAGTCGTGGGTGGTCTCTACGACTTCATCGTTAGCTCTGCAGGATGGTGGAACGAGAATTTTACATCGCGTGTGGTAGGATGGGGCGTTGACCTTGCTGACAAGGCAAAGCTTGTTTTCAAGATTAATACCGGTGCTGCCGTGCTTGGTCTTGGATATATCGTTGGCTTGAAGTATGCACTCTATATCACTCTCGGCTCTTTGGCTGTGTGGTGGCTCATCGTGCCTGGTATGGCTGTTATCTTTAGCGACCAGGTGCTCAACACTTGGGATCCAACTATCGTCAAGACAGTAGGTGCCATGTCGCCAGAAGAAATCTTCCGCGCTTATGCTCGTAGCATTGGTATCGGCGGTATCGCTATGGCTGGTATCATCGGTATCATCAAGAGTTGGGGTATCATCAAGAGTGCTGTTTCTTTGGCAGCTACAGAGATTAAAGGCAAGAGTGCAGATGTAGAGAAACCTAAGCGCACTCAGCTCGACATCTCTTTCAAGCTCATCGCTATTGGTTCTGTAGTTACCATCCTCATCACATTCTTGTTCTTTTTGTTTGGTGTTCTTGAGGGCAATTTGCTGTTTGCCGTTGTTGGCATTTTGCTTGTCACGGTTATAGCATTCCTCTTCACTACCGTGGCTGCTAATGCCATCGCCATAGTTGGTTCAAACCCTGTATCTGGTATGACCCTTATGACCCTTATCCTTGCTTCGGTAGTGATGGTGGCAGTAGGCTTGAAGGGTACTGGCGGCATGCTTGCTGCTTTGATTATGGGTGGTGTAGTTTGTACTGCACTTTCTATGGCAGGAGCTTTCATCACAGACCTTAAGGTGGGCTATTGGCTTGGTACTACACCAAAGAAACAAGAGTCGTGGAAATTCCTTGGCACCCTCGTCAGCGCACTCACCGTTGGAGGTGTGATGATGCTATTGAACGAAACCTATGGTTTTGCTTCAGGTGCTCTTTCTGCACCACAGGCTAACGCTATGGCTGCAGTAATCGATCCTTTGATGAATGGCGTAGGCGCTCCTTGGATATTGTATGGCATCGGTGCTTTGCTTGCCATCATCCTTACATGGTTGAAGATTCCTGCTTTGGCATTTGCCTTGGGTATGTTTATTCCTTTAGAGTTGAATGTGCCATTGGTAGTAGGTGGTGCTGTTAACTGGTATGTGACTTCTCGCAGCAAGGATGCAAAGGTTAACAACGAGCGTGGAGAAAAGGGTACACTCATCGCAAGCGGCTTTATTGCTGGTGGTGCTTTGATGGGAGTAGTTAGTGCATTGCTGAAGTTTGGTGGCATAGAATTCTCTATTGCCGACACATGGTGGGCAAATCCACTCTCCGAGGTATGCTCTCTCGTAGCCTACATCCTTTTGATAGCATATTTCATTCGTGCATCTAAGAAATAGATGATAACTTAGAAATAGATTATACCGGAAAATATGCCGAAAAAAGTATTACGTGATACTTGCCCAAGTATTACGTGATACTTTGCAAAGTATCACGTATTACTTTGCAAAGTATCATTAGATGCCTAATTTCGACTTTACTAAAAAGTATAAATAACATAAAAGAGAGCATCCGTGATAGGATGCTCTCTTTTATGTTTTATAGCTGTATTTTCTTTGTTTTAGGTTCCTGATTCTTCTTAATCTTTCCGCTACGGCCTTCGCGATGGTAGCTACGATAGTCGTCGTATTCAATTTCTACGTCAGGCTCTGTGAGTGTGCCTTCCTTAGGAAGCTTGAACTTTATGTATTTGATGTTCAAACCACGCTCAAGCCACATAGACTCGTAGTAGGTTCTGATGCCCAATATGCTCTTTGTGCCCTCGTCGAGGTCGGTGGCATGATAAAGGTCGTCTGTACACATTTCTACTTCCAGCTTATTCTCTTTCACCATTTCCTTGGTGTAGGTGAACAAGAAGTTAGAATCAGTCTTTAGGTGTATTAAACCACCATCTACCAAGAATCGTCTGTATCTCTCCATGAAGTAAGTGGAAGTAAGACGTTTGCGCTCGTTCTTCATCTGTGGGTCGCTGAATGTGAGCCATATTTCCTGCACCTCGCCATCTGCGAAGAAGCGATCAATAATCTCGATATTTGTTCTGAGGAAAGCCACATTAGGCAATCCCTCTTCGATAGCAGCCTTGGCACCTGTCCACATGCGTGCGCCCTTGATATCTACTCCTATGAAGTTGATATTAGGAAACATTCGTGCCATGCCTACAGCATATTCACCTTTGCCGCAGCCAAGCTCAAGAACTATAGGATTATCGTTTTTGAAGAATTCTTCACGCCATTTACCTTTCATTTCGAAAGGCACGTTGTCTATAACTGAATATGGATATTGGAACACGTTGTTGAACGTTTCCATCTCTGCGAATTTAGCTAATTTTCCTTTTCCCATGCAATAAATTTATAGATAATAAAATAGTAGTTTATACATTATGCATCAAGATATTTCATCATTTTCTCTAGAGAATCGAACTTCTTGACATTTCCTTTTTCAACATCAAGGATGTCTTTGTATAGTTTAGATATGTTTTTTGTTCTCTTTACCTTTGATGACATGTTGCTTCGTTTTTATAAAATAACTATTTTGTTTCGGCAAAGTTACACCTTTATTTCTTCTTCGACAAATATTTTAAAAGAAAAGTTGTGTAGGCTTATTATAGGCATGGATAATAGGCTGTAATGATGTTATAACTAAATGTTTTTACAAGTGAACCATTATGAACTTGTTTGGTAATAAAATAAGCTATATCTTTGCGCCTGCAAATCGTTATTAAATGGGTTCAGTAAAGATATGAATAAAGTATTACTTGCGCTTTTAATAATGCTCACATGCTCTATTATAGCTCCATCTGCTAAAGATGATAGCGTAAGAGTAGGAAAAGTTTCAAACGTCATGAACGTTTCGAATGATAAGAGCGTTGAATCTGACTCCTTACTTTTAAAAGTTTATCAAAACTTCTAAAAAGGACTATACTCAGGTATCAGTAAAAAGAAACAAAGCCACCTTGCAATTATGCTTGGTGGCTTTGTTAGTTATTGTAGAAAACCTATTGATTATTCGATGACTACGGTAGTCCAACCATGCTTGTCTTCTACTGTGCCATACTGGATGCCACGGAGAGTTTCGTAGAGCTTGGTTGACCAAGGACCTGGCTTGTCGCCAAAGTTGTAGACCTTGCCGGTATCCATATCGTCGAGGTGAGAAATTGGCGAGATAACAGCAGCTGTACCACATGCTCCAGCCTCCTCGAATGTATCGAGTTCCTCTTCAGGAACAGGGCGACGCTCAACCTTCATGCCGAGGTCTTCTGCAATCTGCATAAGGCTCTTATTGGTGATAGAAGGAAGGATAGAGGTTGACTTTGGAGTAACGTAAGTGTTGTTCTTGATACCGAAGAAGTTGGCAGCACCACACTCGTCGACGTATTTCTTTTCCTTAGAGTCGAGGTAGAACTCGCTTGCATAACCCTTAGCGTGAGCTATAGAGTTTGCCTTGAGGCTCGCAGCATAGTTACCACCTACCTTGTAGGTACCGGTGCCAAGAGGTGCTGCACGGTCGAAGTCGCGGATGATGACATAAGGATTGCTTGAGAAACCACCCTTGAAGTAAGGACCTACTGGAGTTACGAAGATGAGGAATAGATATTCGTTAGCTGGGTGAACGCCTACCTGTGCGCTTGTACCAATAAGCAATGGACGAACATATAGTGTAGCTCCGCTCTCATAAGTAGGGATGTACTCCTGGTTGAGACGTACCACTTTCTTTACCATTTCGCAGAAAAGTTCTGTAGGAACCTCAGGCATCATGATGCCACGGCAGGTGCTCTGTAAACGTGCAGCATTCTCTTCCATACGGAATACACGTACTTTGCCGTCTGGACAACGGTATGCCTTAAGACCCTCGAAAGCCTCCTGACCATAGTGGAGCGAGGTGGCAGCCATGTGCAGTTTGATGTACTCGTCGGAGCAAACTTCTATTTCGCCCCATTTGCCATCACGATAGTAGCAACGTACGTTGTAGTCGGTTGGCATATAGCCAAATGACAACTTTTCCCAATCCAAATTCTTCATAATAATATTATATTTAGATGATGTTATGTTATTATTATTTTTGCAAAAGTAGCAAATATTATTATGCTATGCAACAAATAATGCTAAATTTTATTCTTTTACTGTCGATTTGATACTTCCGCTTACTGTTGTGGTTACAATCTCGTCGCCTGGTTCTATATCCTTTATATCTCTGATGATATGCCCATTGTGGGTTGTTATGGTGTAGCCACGTTGTAGCATGAGCATAGGATCGAGAGGCTTAGTGCGCTGTTCCAGCATGTCGAGCTTGTGGGCTTGGTTTGTGAAATAGTTGCGCAGCGAATTCTCAAGTCGTGAGTATAGCGTGGCGATATATGCCTCGCGGTTGACCTTTACGGTTGAGAAGAGCAGCGGTATACGCTCGGCAAGTCGCTGAGTGCGCATGCGCTCGGTTTGTAGGCGATAGGTTATGATATTACTGATGCGCAGAGATGCTTGGTCAAGATAGTTGGCAACCAAAGCAAGATGGTCTATCAAGAATGCCGCAGCGGCAGTAGGAGTCTTCACGTTGTGATGAGCTACGAGGTCGAGCACACTCTCGTCGCGCTCGTGACCAATACCTGTGATGATAGGTAATGGGAAGTTGGCAATATTCTCAGCTAAGCGCAAGGTATCGAAGCCACTAAGGTCGGCTGTGGCACCACCGCCACGAATGATGACAACGACATCGAAACTATCAGCCTCATCATTTATCTTGTTGAGAGCTTCTATCACCGAAGCCTCTACCTGTTCGCCCTGCATGATGGCAGGGAATAGCTGGGTGCGGAATTTGAAACCATATTCATTGTCGGCAAGCTGATTGCAGAAGTCGCCATAGCCTGCAGCATTGGCACTTGAGATAACAGCTATGCGCATAGCAAACATAGGCAACGAGAGTTGACGTTGCATATCGAACACCCCTTGCGCCTTAAGCTCATTGATGATGGCAAGACGTTTGCGTGCCATGTCGCCAAGGGTGTATGAAGGATTTATGTCGTCGACAATCCACGAAAAGCCGTAAGCCTCGTGGAAGTTTGCAGAAACAGAGAGCAATACCTTCATGCCAGGATGTGGCATTTCGCCTGTGGCTTTTATGAAAGCAGCTTTTATGCGTTGCCATTTAGAACTCCAGCATTTTGCCGAGGCACGAGCAATAGGAGTAGCAGAGCCTTCATCTTTTTCGATAAGCTCCATATAGCAATGACCGCGCACTTCGCGAGCCTCGGAGATTTCTGCCTGCACCCAGTAAGAGTCTGGCATGGAACATTCGAGGGTATCACGCACCATATTGTTGAGCTCAAAGAGCGACAAGATGGGGGAATGAGAAACAAGGTCGCTTGTGTCGGCAGAAAGATTGCTTGGGGTGGTAGGCTCTATGTTGGCAGGTTGCGAGAAAAGAGAGAAGGTGCTCATTGCTGTAGCAGTTTGCTTATTTCCTCATCGGTTTTTGTTAACTTGTCGCGGCAGAGCTTGATGAGCTGCTGCGCCTCTTTTAGCTTTTCTTCAAGCTGGTCGAGGTCCAGCTTGCCTGATTCCATCATCGAGACTATCGACTCAAGGTTCTTTATGGCTTCTTCGTATTTCATATTTCTTTGTTTTTTTTATTTGGGGGTATTGTAGGGGCGGAGGGAAGCGAAAGCGATGCAGCCGAGCTGCACCGAACGCAACCCTTCAGAGCAAAACGCTTGGCTATATATTTAGCCTTATGTTTCGGGTTTTATTTTGGCCTTAAGTTTTTTTGGAGGGGTATTTTGGCCTTAAGTTTTTGGGCTTTATTTTAGCCTTAAGCTTCGGGTTTTATTTTTTCTTTATTCCAAAGTTGGCAATGCCATAGCCGAAGATATTGTCGGGAGAGGCTGATTGCGAGGCGGAATTGCGAACTATGGAGATAATCTCGGTAGCGGTTTTTGTGGGGTTGGCTTGCCATAGGCATGCTACCATGCCGCAGACGACAGGAGCAGCGAAGGATGTGCCCATATCTTCAGATATAGAACCCTTGCCTGTGATAACTGCAGCTGGAGCACCAGGAGCCATGACATCAGGTTTAATTCTTCCATCGACAGTATTACCGATAGAACTAAAGGCTGCATTCACGCAGTCAGGACGTATGGCACCTACCGAAATAATGTCTGTGGCATCGGCAGGGAAATTAATCTTCTTCCATGTGCCGATACCCTCGTTGCCTGCACTATTTACAAGAATGATGCCCTTACGAGCTAACATAGATGCCGACTGCGAGATGAAAGTAGTCTTGCCATCAAGTTGGCTATAGCGATAGGCAGTAGACGGAGTGTCGTTGTCGTAGTGATGGTAGCCAAGCGAGGAGTTGATGATGTCGACACCCATAGAGTCGGCATATTCGGCAGCCATAGTCCAATAGTCTTCTTCCACACGCGACTCGGTGTTATAGTCTTCACTTCGTAGCAGTAAATAGCGAGCAGCGGGAGCGGTGCCTACGAAGACGTTTGGCTCGCAGGTAGCCATGGTTGACAGCACCTTGGTGCCATGATCTATTTCATTGCAAACATCCTTGCAACCATCAGCCACGAAATTGCGTTTGCAGATGATGTTAGCATTCTTTAGTGATGGTATGCGGTCAACATTCATGAAGCCACCATCCAGGATAGCTATCGTCATTCCTTTTCCGCGGAAGCCTTTAGCATGCAGTTGCTTACCATTAATGGCTGAAATCTGCATGTCAGCAGCACCATAGAAAGTGCTCTTGTTATTTACAAGAGGAGTAGGCAATAGGCTCTCATGATATGTTTTGCGATGAGTAGGCAATATGGAATCAGGAGTGGTGAATACAAGTTCGGATTTTGTTATGAAAGGCAAGGAGGCTGTGATAGACTGTATATCGGCATCCTTGGTGCGAACCAAAACCGTGTTGTGCCATCGGCTTGTGCCTACAACCTGAAGTCCGCTATTAGCTATGGCATCGATATGTTGTTTTACTACAGGAATATCTGTAGAGTCGATGCATAGTTGCTGACGATTGCGGCGAGTGATGGCTTTAGGCGAAAGAAACTCGCTTGGATTGTCGAGAGAGTAGGGTGTATTATGCTTATCAGAAAGATACAAGCGGAAAAAGAAAGCCTTGCCGCCAGGATATGCTATCATCTTGTCGCCTTGGATATTGGTAGCGCCATTGTCTCCAACGATATGAGCAACCGCAGGCGTGAGGCAAAACAATATCAGCATGCCAAGGATGATGGAAATCTTGGTAAGTATATGGTTGGGGTGTGTGATTAGATTTGATGTAGAAGATATAGGCATATTTTGTTTTATCTTATCTACTGCAAATTTAATGTTAAAAAGGATAATTACCAAATATACATTGTAAAATGTGGAATTATACATTATAAAATATGGAATATTACTGCTGTTTTGTCGTTTTTTTCGTAACTTTGCAGAAAAAAGAAATGGATAACAGGCAAGCAACATTGGAATTAGGGACGAAGCCCGTGGGAAAACTGCTTATGCAGTATGCTATTCCTGCAATCATTGCTATGACGGCATCGTCGCTATATAATATGGTAGACTCCATCTTCATAGGACAGGGAGTGGGAGCTATGGCGATATCGGGATTGGCAATCACATTCCCGTTTATGAACCTTTCGGCAGCTTTCGGAGCAGCTATTGGAGTAGGTGCTTCGACATTGATGTCGGTGAAATTAGGACAGAAAGACTATCGCACGGCAGAGAACATATTGGGCAACACCATTACGCTGAATATAATAATAGGAGTAACGTTTTGTGCTATCTGCTTAATGTTTCTCGATCCCATACTTCGTTTCTTTGGAGCAAGCGATCAGACGATAGTATATGCTCGCGACTATATGGAGATAATATTGCTTGGCAATGCTATCACACATCTATACTTCGGTATGAATGCCGTGTTGCGCTCAGCCAGCAAACCACGCCATGCCATGTATGCTACCATGTTTACCGTGGTGCTTAACTCCATTCTCGACCCATTGTTCATCTGGACATTCGGTCTTGGCATACGTGGAGCCGCCTATGCTACAGTATTGTCGCAGTTTGTGGCTCTGATATGGCAGTTCTGGATATTCTCAAATCCTAAAGAGTTAATCCACTTGAAACGAGGAATATATTCCCTACGTGGCGACTTGATGAAGAATATCATAGGTATAGGTATTTCGCCATTCTCAATGAACGTGTGTGCCTGTATGGTGGTGATATTCATCAACAACCAGTTGGTGAGATTTGGTGGCGATATGTCGGTGGGAGCCTTTGGTATTGCCAACCGCATAGTGTTTATCTTCGTCATGTTTGTGATGGGTATCAACCAAGGTATGCAGCCTATAGCAGGCTACAACTATGGCGCACAGAAGTTGGACAGAATGATGCAGGTGGTGAAGCTCTCAATAATTGCAGCTACTGTGATAATGATATTAGGATGGTTTTTGGCAATGTTGGCTCCACGCCAATGTGTAAGCCTTTTCACTACCGACCAACATCTCATTGAAACCACCGTTCATGGCATGCGCAGAATGATGCTGATGTTACCGATAGTTGGCTATCAGATGGTGATAACCAATTTCTTCCAATGTATCGGCAAGGTGAAGATAAGCATCTTCCTGTCGTTGTCGCGCCAGTTGTTATTCCTGTTGCCAGCCTTGGCATTGCTACCAATATGGTTTGGACTTGACGGAGTATGGTTGGCACAACCAGTATCCGACTTCATAGCATCTGTGGTAACGGCATGGATAATGATAGTATATATGCATAAGTTCAAACTTCAACATAAGGAGAATCAATATGGAAGACAAGAATAAAATTATAATAAACGTTGGCAGACAGATAGGAAGTGGCGGAGGGGAAATAGCCCGCATCCTTGCCGACAAGTTTGGTTGCCGACTCTTGGATAAAGAGTTGCTGAACCTTGCTGCTAAGGAAAGTGGGTTCTCGGAGAAATTCTTTGAGCAAAACGATGAACAGCGAGGCTTCTTGAAGTCGCTCTTCCATATGCATGCCCCGTTGGTTGGCGATAGCAATATGTATCACAACAACTTCTCTGAAGAAAACCTCTTCTTGTTTCAGAGTGAGGCTATAAAGAAGGCAGCAAGCGAAGGCTCGTGTGTATTCGTTGGTCGTGCTGCCGACTATATATTGCGCGACGAGCCAAATGCCATAAGCATATTTATTACTGCAGATATTGAAAGCCGTATAGAGAATGTTAGCAAGCGTATGGGCATAGATAAAAATGCGGCTCGCAAATTTATCGAAGACAAAGAAGACGAGCGCTCTAAATACTATAACTACTATACAGGCAAGAAGTGGGGACATGCTTCGAGCTACGACCTCTGTGTAGACTCGTCGATACTTGGCATAGAGCAAACGGCTGAGTTTATAGCCAACTTCATCAAAGCTGCAAAATAATTCCGCACCATGAAGCGTATAGGAATAATTAGCGACACCCATAGCTATTGGGACGACAAGTATGCTCACTATTTCAAAGACTGCGATGAGATATGGCATGCTGGCGACATAGGCTCTATGGAGATTGCTGATAAGCTCAGAGAAATAGCACCATTGAGAGCCGTGTATGGCAACTGCGATGGTGGTGACTTGCGGAGAGTGTTTACCGAAACTCTGCGATGGAAGTGTGAGGATGTAGAAGTGTTGATGAAACATATCGGAGGATATCCTGGCAACTACGACCGTAGCATAGTCGGTCAAATATACGCTTCGCCACCACAACTCTTCATCTCTGGTCATTCACACATCTTGAAGGTGAAGTTTGACAAAACCCTAAATTTGCTACATATAAACCCTGGTGCTGCAGGCATGCAGGGGTGGCATAAGGAAAGAACTTTGGTAAGACTTACCATCGAAGGCAATAAATTTACTGATTGTGAAGTTATTACATTAGGTGGACATAATATTTAAATCAAATATCACAAATATTAGTCTGCCGTAAACATAAAAATGATTATAAACTCGAATTAAAACATATAGCGATGAAAACAATCGTCATCACTGGTGGTGCAGGCTTCATAGGTAGCCATGTAGTACGCCTCTTTGTAAACAAGTATCCTGAGTACAGAATTATCAACCTTGATAAGCTTACCTACGCAGGAAACCTTGCTAACCTCAAGGATATTGAGGATAAGCCAAATTATAAATTCGTGAAGATGGATATCTGCGACTTCGATGCCTTCTACAAACTTATGCAAGACGAAAAGGTTGATGGTATCATCCACCTCGCTGCCGAGAGCCATGTAGACCGTAGTATCAAGGATCCATTCACATTCGCTAAAACAAACGTGATGGGAACTCTCACCTTGCTCCAGGCTGCTAAGTTGTATTGGGAGTCGTTGCCTGAGAAGTATGAAGGCAAAAGATTCTATCATATCTCTACCGATGAGGTGTATGGCGCATTGACTATGACTCATCCAGAAGGCATCAAGCCACCTTTCACTACTAAGGCTTCTTCGGCAGAACACCATGAGGCTTATGGTGAAGACTTCTTCCTTGAGACAACAAAATATAATCCACATTCACCATATTCTGCATCAAAGGCTGGTAGCGACCACTTCGTACGTGCTTTCCACGATACCTATGGCATGCCTACCATCGTTACCAACTGCTCTAACAACTATGGTCCTTACCAGTTCCCTGAGAAGTTGATACCTTTGTTTATCAACAACATTCGCCATCGCAAGCCATTGCCAGTATACGGCAAGGGTGAGAACGTGAGAGACTGGCTCTTCGTAGAAGACCATGCAAGAGCTATCGACCTTATCTTCCACAAAGGCAAGATTGCTGAGACATATAATATTGGCGGTTTCAATGAGTGGAAGAACATTGATATCATCAAGGTTGTGATAAAGACTGTAGACCGTCTGCTTGGCAGAAAGGAAGGCGAGGATATGGATCTTATCACATACGTTACCGACCGCTTGGGTCATGATGCTCGCTATGCTATCGACTCTACAAAGCTTCAGCGTGAGCTTGGCTGGGAGCCTTCTTTGCAGTTTGAAGAGGGTATAGAGAAAACAGTACGTTGGTATCTCGACAACCAGGAGTGGCTCGACAATGTAACCTCTGGCGACTATCAGAAATATTACGATAACATGTATTCTAAACGATAAATCATGAAAAAGATATTGTTGTTAGGCTCAGGAGAACTGGGCAAAGAGTTTGTCATTGCCGCAAAGCGTGCCGGTCAGTATGTGATAGCTTGCGACCGCTACGACAATGCACCAGCCATGCAGGTGGCTGACGAGAGAGAAGTTTTCTCTATGCTCGATGGTGATGCACTAGATAGAGTTGTGGCTAAGCACAATCCTGATATCATCGTACCAGAGATAGAAGCTATCCGCACCGAGCGATTGTTCAACTATGAAGCACAGGGCATACAGGTGGTGCCAAGTGCCAAGGCGGTAAACTACACTATGAATCGTCGTGCCATCCGCGACCTTGCAGCTAAGGAATTAGGACTTCGCACAGCAAAATATTTCTATGCTAAGACTTTCGAAGAGTTTAAGACTGCTGCCGACGAGATAGGCTTCCCATGTGTCGTTAAGCCTTTGATGTCGTCGTCAGGTCATGGTCAGAGCTATGTTCATAATGATGATGAACTACAGCAAGCTTTCAAGGATGCTATGGAAGGTAGCCGTGGCGATGTGAAAGAGGTGATAATCGAGGAGTTTATCGATTTCGATTCTGAGTTTACTCTTCTCACTATTACCCAAAAGGATGGTCCTACACTCTTCTGTCCTCCAATAGGACATGTACAAAAGGGTGGCGACTATCGCGAGAGCTGGCAACCATTTGCCATCTCTGATGAGGCTTTGTCTAAGGCACAGCATATAGCAGCTGAGGTTACAAAGGCATTGACAGGTGCAGGCTTGTGGGGCGTAGAATTCTTCTTGTCTAAGCAAGGCGAGGTGATATTCAGCGAACTTTCACCACGTCCACACGACACAGGTATGGTAACTCTTGGTCACACCACAAACCTCTCAGAGTTTGAGTTGCATTTCCGTGCTGTTATGGGATTGCCTATCGCTGGCATCCATCTTGAGCATGCAGGAGCAAGTGCCGTAATCTTGTCGCCATCAGAAACCAACGATCCTTTGCTATACAACTTTGTTGATGCTTTAAAGGAAGACCGCACACGCATCCGCATCTTCGGAAAGGAAGAAGCACATGTAGGTCGTCGTATGGGCGTAGTATTATGCTATGGCGAAGTGGCTGATGGTACAGACCAGCTACGCGAAAAGGCAAAGCGTCTTGCCGCAACAGTTCTCGGCACCGACCCTTATATGAAGAAATAATAATCTATAACAAAGAGGGTGTGTCAGAAAAGGCGTGATATTTGCGTCGTTTTGACACACCCTCATTATTATAATATGAAAACAAGATTTATTGATATTCCGCATTTCGGCGACCATCGTGGTGACCTCTCTGTGGTTGAAGCAATGAAGGATATTCCTTTTGAGGTGAAGCGTGTGTTCTGGAACTATAATGTGCCCGAAGGAAAGTCGCGTGGAGCCCATGCCCATAAGCAACTTCGCCAGTTGCTTATTGCCATAGGTGGCAGTTTTACGGTAAATGTAGACGACGGAATAGAGAATAAATCTTTTTTGTTAGACAATCCTTATAAGGGATTGCTTGTAGAAGCTGGCGAATGGAGCTCGGAAGACTATTTCTCGCCAGGTGCTGTTTGTTTGGTGCTTTGCGACGACTATTACGACGAGAATGACTATATTCGCAACTACGACGACTTCAAGCAATGGGTGAAGAATCGCTAAACAAATAGCAATAACTGAGGCTTAAGAATACAGAATGGAAATCAGAAGATATAGACGAGAAGATAAGGAACTATGGAACTCCTTTGTGAGCAAAGCTCGCAATGCCACATTCCTCTTTGATCGCAACTACATGGACTATCATGCCGACCGCTTCGATGACAACTCCTTTATGTTTTATCATAAGGGTAAACTCAAGGCGGTGTTGCCTGCTAATGTAGCTGGTGATACTCTCTATTCGCATCAGGGACTAACCTATGGCGGACTATTGCTTGATAAAAAGGCTACTGTAGAAGATGTCTTGGAATGCTTCGATAGTATGAACTCTTGGCTTCGCGAAAATGGTATATCTAAAGTTGTATATAAGGCTTTGCCATGGATATACCAACAATATCCATCTGAGGAAGACCTCTATGCTTTGACTTGGAAGTGCAAAGCGCAACTAATATCTCGCAATATTGCTTCAACTATAGTTATTGATAATAAGCTGAAGTTTGCCGAATCTCGAAAGTCGGGCATACGCAAGGCTCTTTCGCTAAATATCGAAGTTGGCGAGAGCAATGATGTAGATGGTTTTTGGCATGTGCTGGAGGATAACCTCGGTAATCGCTATAATGCAAAACCTGTACATACAGCCAGCGAGATGAAACTCTTGATGTCGCGTTTCCCAAACAACATCAAACTATATGTTGCAAAGATGAATGGCGAGATTGTGGGTGGAACCCTTATTTATGTCACACCCCAAGTAGTGCATACTCAGTATATCTCAGCATCTGTAGAAGGCAAGAAGCATGGAGCCTTAGACCTGCTGTTCGACTATATTATAAATAAGGTGTATGCCAACTGCCGCTATTTCGATTTCGGTAAGTCTACCGAGCAGGGTGGAGCATATCTCAACGAACCTCTGATATTCCAAAAGGAAGGATTTGGAGGTAGAGGCGTATGCTACGATTGGTATCAATGGGAGCTATAAACATTTGACAAGTGGAATCTATATAAACATCCGATATAAACTATGAACATCAAATATCTTGAACTAAAGCGAATAACAGATATGCATGGCGAGGAAATTCGTCATGCCGTTGATGCCGTTGTTTGTAGCGGATGGTATCTGCAGGGAGCATCGGTAAAGGCGTTCGAAGAGCAGTATGCAGAATATATCGGTACACGCCATTGTGTGTCGTGTGGCAATGGTCTTGATGCCCTTCGCCTCATGCTTCGTGGATATATAGAACTTGGCAAACTGAAAGAGGGCGACGAAGTTATTGTTCCTGCCAACACCTATATAGCAACAATTCTTGCTATCACCGATTGTCGTTTGGTTCCAGTATTGGTAGAGCCAAATATCGACACCTTGCAAATCGACGATTCGCTTATCGAACAGTATATCTCTGAGCGCACCAAGGCTGTGATGATCGTTCATCTCTATGGTCGTTGCGCTATGACAGAGCGTATTGCCGACATCTGCCGTCGCCATAATCTATTGTTGTTTGAAGATAATGCGCAAGCTCATGGTTGCACATTCCAAGGTTGCCATACAGGCTCGCTTGGCAATGCTGCCGCCCATAGCTTTTATCCAGGAAAGAATCTTGGAGCATTGGGCGATGCAGGAGCTGTAACAACTGATGATGACGAGCTTGCAGCCATTGTGCGCGCCATAGCCAACTATGGTTCGGCAAAGAAGTATGTCTTCGACTATCAAGGCTTAAACTCACGAATGGATGAGATTCATGCTGCTGTGCTGAGTGTAAAGTTAAAGTATCTTGACGAAGATAACAATCGACGCAAGCAGATTGCACATTATTATATTAATAACATCAATAATCCCGAAGTGAGAATGATGAAGGAAGATGATACTGACAATGTTCGCCATATCTTCCCAATCCTTTCTCCACATCGTGACACTCTTCAGCAACATATTTTAGCCGAAGGCGTAGCCACGATGATACATTATCCTATACCTCCACATCGCCAAAAATGTTATCCACAGTTTGCTCATTTGCAACTGCCAATAACAGACCTTATCCATCAGCAAGAGCTCAGTCTGCCATGCCATCAAGCCATGACCGACGAAGAAGTAGAGTGGGTGGCAAAGGCGGTTAATGTATGCTCTCGATAGCTTTTTACCTTCTTTTTACACCTTATTCTCGGATTTTTTAATTACTTTTGCCATAAAATTATAAAGACGATGATAGTTTGCATAGCCGAGAAACCAAGTGTGGCAAAAGATATAGCCAGAATCCTTGGAGCAACAACCGACAAACGAACATACATGGAAGGCAATGGCTACCAGGTGACATGGACCTTCGGACACCTCTGTTGTCTGAAGGAGCCTGATGACTATACCCCTAACTGGCATCGCTGGAGCCTTGCTGCTCTGCCTATGATTCCTCCTCGCTTTGGTATAAAGCTGATAGAAGACAAGGGTATCAAGGAGCAGTTTGCTACCATCGAACGACTATACAGCCAAGCCGATGAGATTATAAACTGTGGTGATGCCGGACAAGAAGGTGAATTGATACAGCGTTGGGTTATGCAGAAAGCCAACGTGAAATGTCCTGTCAAGAGATTGTGGATATCGTCGATGACGGATGAGGCTATTCGTGAAGGTTTTCAGAATTTGAAAGACCAGCAGCAGTATCAAACTCTTTATCTTGCAGGATTGTCACGAGCCATTGGCGACTGGATTCTCGGAATGAATGCCACACGACTATACACTTTGAAATATGGTCAAAATCGTCAGGTGCTCTCTATAGGCAGAGTGCAGACGCCTACGTTGGCGCTCATCGTAAACAGACAAAAGGAAATAGACTCTTTTGTGCCAGAACCTTATTGGGTGTTGGCAACAATATATCGTGATGTGGTGTTTACTGCAACACAGGGTAAGTTTACCACCAAGGAAGAGGGTGAGAAAGCTTTTGCCACTATTGCTGGCAAACCTTTCGAGGTGACAGATGTGCAGAAGAAAAAAGGCACAGAGGCTCCTCCAAGACTCTACGACCTTACATCATTACAGGTAGACTGCAACAAGAAATTCGGATATTCGGCAGAGATGACTCTTAACATCGTGCAGTCGCTCTACGAAAAGAAGATAACAACATATCCTCGTGTAGATACTCAGTATCTTTCTGATGATATATACCCTAAGTGTCCACAGATATTGAATGGTGTTTACCAGTCTGTGATAGATGGTCAGCAAGTGTATGCACAGCTTGTGAAACCTCTTGGCGGAAAGAGTCTACCAAAGAGCAAAAAGGTTTTCGATACTTCTAAAGTCACCGACCACCATGCTATCATTCCTACAGGAGTGCCAGCACGTGGACTTACCGATATTGAAAAGAATGTCTTCGACCTCGTGGCTCGTCGCTTCATTGCCGTATTCTATCCTGATTGCAAATTCTCTACCACTACCGTTATGGGACGTGTAGAGGATGTTAGCTTTAAGGTTAGCGGTAAGGAAATTCTTGAGCCAGGATGGCGCAAGGTGTATGATAAAGATGCACAGGCGCAGGTGATGGATGAAGAAGATGCTAAGAAACAGGATGAGGAGCGCACGTTGCCTACTTTCACTAAGGGCGAGAGCGGTCCTCATGAGCCTACACTTACTGAAAAGAAGACTACTCCTCCTAAATACTATACCGAAGCTACATTGCTTAGAGCTATGGAAACAGCAGGAAAGTTTGTCGACGACGATGAACTTCGTGCGGCTTTGAAGGAGAATGGTATAGGTCGTCCTTCTTCGCGTGCGGGCATTATAGAGACGTTGTTCAAACGTCATTACATTCGTCGTGAACGCAAGAATCTTGTGGCTACTCCTACTGGTATAGAACTCATCGATACCATTCGCGAAGAACTATTGAAGAGTTGCGAACTTACAGGTATCTGGGAGAAGAAACTCCGCGATATTGAGCATGGCACCTACGACCCGGCACAGTTCGTGGCAGAGCTGAAGACTCAGATTAATGATATTGTGATGGATGTATTGCGTGACAATTCGCCTCGCCATTTCACTATTGTTGACGACAGAAAACCTGCAACGACAAAGGGCGCTACAGCAAAGAGTGGTGCTGCAAAGGGCGATAAAGCTAAGGAACCTGCAAAGAAACGTGCTCCAAGAAAGACTAAGGCTGCTAATGCTGCTACGCAAAATAGTGGAAATGCTGCTTCAAGCTTGAAGCCTTCTGATGAGCTGATAGGCAAACCATGCCCTGTATGCGGCAAGGGCGTTATCATAAAAGGAAGAACAGCCTATGGATGTAGCGATTGGAAGAATGGTTGCGCATTCAAGGTGCCGTTTGAATAATGATTTTCTATATTCTATGAAATCATGGAAATGATTAGAAACATAACTAAAGATACAACCTTCGATGCTGTGATACTTGCCGATGGCGACTTCCCAACAAATGCCATTCCGCTTGGTATTCTCAATAAAGCAAACTATCTGGTTTGTTGCGATGGGGCAGGGGCTAAGGCTATAGAGCATGGTATTATGCCCACGGCTGTAGTTGGCGATGGCGATTCGCTTCCGCAGAGTGTGAGAGAAATGTTGGGTGAAAGGTTGCACATAGTTAATGAGCAAGATTATAATGATCTTACTAAAGCCACACGTTTTGTGCTTGCCAATATTCCTGGTGCAAAAAATATAGCGTATCTCGCAACAACAGGCAAACGTGAAGACCATACGCTTGGAAATATATCTTTAATGCCATTCTATAAGGAAGAATTTGATATTATTCCAACTCTCATTACCGACCATGGTTCATTCTCCGTAGCCTGCGGTAAACAGAAGTATGAAAGCTTCGAAGGTCAGCAAGTGAGCATTTTTAATCTCTCTTGTTCACTACTATCTGGCATAGGATTTCGTTGGCAACCATACCCCTACAAGATGTTGTGGCAAGGTACACTCAACGAGGCTGTAGGCAATGAAGTAGACATAGATGGCGATGGCACATATATGGTATTTCGTACTTATCAAAGAAAAATTAATGAATAAAGAAAAAGGTGTTCAAAAGTAACCAACTTTAGAACACCTTTTTCCATTATATAGCCTTTAGCTTTTTCTGATACTTTTAGTTTTGCTCTGTAGCTAAGTTTTGCTCTTTAGCTAAACCTTCTTCTAAAGCCTTTTTCTTCAACATCTCAACTTCATGCTTTTTGATTCTCTTTATGATGCAAGTGCCTACGAAATATACGAATGCCTGTATCCAAAGAGCTATGTACTCCGGCTGTATATCGTTGAGAGTTGCTCCCATAGTATTCATGCGCACAAATCCACGCACACCGAATGTGGAAGGGAAGAGCATCGCTATACCTTGCCATGCACCAGGCATAGCACTCTGTGGCCATGAAATACCGGAAAGGAAGAGCAGAGGTACTGATGTGAACACTACCAACAGCATCACATTCTCACGATAGCGAACCAAGCACGACAGCATCATTGCAAAGAATATCGATGCCAAAAGGAATGGTATTAAGAATGCCATTAGCTCTCCGAAATGAACCAGCTGCACTATGCCAAAGAGTTCTGGCACAAACATGGTGACATAAGATGCCATGAAGAGGTATATTATGAAGAAGCACATAGCCTTACCTATGACAATGCGTACGGTACCATTGGCATATGACGACAGATGCTGCATAACATTCTGCATACGCTTTTCACGCTCTGTTCCTGCGCTAAGTCCTATACCAAGCAACAATGTCTGATGCAAGATAAGTATTAGTACACCAGGAATAATGAAGTCGGCATAGCCTCCCGAAGGATTGAACATTGCCACTTCGTCAAAGTCGAGAGGTTTGGTGCTTATCTCTTCGTCGCGTTTCGTGAAATTCTTGGACCCCTCGAGTTGGATATGAGTATTCATATCGCTCGTAACAGCTGTCAGGGTTTGGAATATCGCTTTATAGTGCAACATGATGCTCATATCGCAGAACAAAGAAACCGTAGACTGCTCATTGCGCATTATGTTTTTACTGAAGTCGGAAGGTATATAAACTATTCCCCATGCCTCTTGTCTGCCTATCATCTCTTTGGCATCCTCCATATTGATGCAACGGCTTGCCACCTTTACATCCGACGAAGCATCAAGCATGCGAATTAGTTTTCGGCTTTCGTTGCTGTTGCAGTTGTCGACAACAGCTACAGGCACTTCTCTTGCATATTGTGTGCTGTATATCAAGGCATAGAGCAACGGATAGAACAGCGGTACAAGGATGAAGAACATCAACATTCCCTCATCCTTGAACGTATGCCTAAATTCCTTTACGCATACCTTGCAAGTGTCTTGTATTATCTGTTTTATCATTTTTCTTTCTTTATATATCTCGCCTTATGGCATATACACCCATTCGTTCATAGCCTTCTTTATGCGTGGCATAAAAGCTATAGGCAATGATGCAAATATTATCAATGCCCATATATGTCCCCATACCATAGAGAATGGGTAGCCACCAAAGATACTCGTTTGGTAGATAACGAAATAGTGGCGCATAGGGAAGAGTGCCGACAATGATTGTATGGCAGGCGACATAGCTGTGACAGGGAATGTAGAGCCCATTATTGAGAAGCTGAGCGCTGCCCACAGACTACACATACTCATCGACATACGTAATGATGGTGTCAAACCAAAGGCGGTAAGTCCCAGTCCTTGTGATGCCAATACTGTGAGGAAAGCCAATGCGAAAATCTTGGCAAAGCCAGCAGAGTGGGGGAAGCCGAGATAACAATATATATATATAAGGTATAGCGACATCATCACAAAGAAGATGATGAACTGTGGCAACATCTTGCCTACGATGGCAACAAAGATGTTGTCGTCTGCCATGGCGAGCCATTCCTTCTGACGACCAAACTTCATCTCTGTTCCCACAGAATATGCTGTGATAAGGAATATAAACAGAGTGATACATGCTGGCACCATCGAAGTAGACAGATAAACATTATAGTTTATTGTAGGGTTGCCTATAGTGTGCATATCGATGGTGATAGGCTGTAGGAATGTCTTTATCTCGTCAGATGTTTTGCCTATTGCCGATAGTTTTGCCATGCCTACGGCTGCTGAGCCAAGCGTAGATATGGTCTTCAAGTCTTTGAAGATAAGCGAGCCTGAAGTGATACAAGCGTTGCTATAATAGAACGATATCTTTGGTTGCTTGGATGCCATGAGGTCGGCTGTGGTATTCTTTGGGAAATATATGAAGGCATATATCTCGTTAGATTGCATAGCCTTTCGTGCCTCTTCAAAGTTGGCATAGTGTTTCTTCACCTTTGATGTTTGGAAAGCATCAAGACGACGAATCAATGTGCGAGTGGTAGTAGTGTTGTCAAGGTCGACAACACCAATAGGCATCTCTTGTGGCTGACCGGCATCCATAAAGGATGTGAAGAAAACTGTGACGAGGATAGGAAACAATATCATGCAAAACCAATAGATGGGATTGTGGATTATCAACCCTATCTCTCGTCGTGAAATATTAAATATCTTTGTAAGCATCTATAATTTGCTTAAACATCTTATTATTTGCGGATAATGAGAGTCATGCCTGGACGCAATCCCTCTACAGGCTTGCTTGGACGAGCCTTAACCTCGAAAGTCTTGATATCATACTGACCGTTGGTCTTGGTAGCCTTCCATACTGCAAACGAGCCTTGGTCTTTGATATGGTAAACCTTCATCTCTATCTCCTTGTCGAAAGCAGGACAATAAGCCTTGAAGGTGTCGCCAACCTTCATACCATTGAGCTGGTCTTCGCGAATGTTGAAAGTTCCCCACATATCGTTCATCTCTGAGATGCTCATGATAGGAGAGCCCAAACCAACAAGTTCGCCAACCTTAGGGAATATCTCGCTCACCTCGCCATCGGCAGTAGCAATCTGAACAGTCTCTCTAAGAAGTGACTTCACTACGTCGGTAGCATTCTTTGCAGCATTAGCCTGATCAGAAGCTGCTTTGCGCTCCTCGTTGCGTGCACCGCTCTTAGCCATATCATACTGGCTCTTTGCTGCCAACACCTGTGCCTGAGTAGCCTTGTAAGCAGCAAAAGCCTCGTCGCGCTTCTGAGCACTTATCACACCCTCGTTGTATAGGTTCTGCAAGCGCTTATATGTTTTTTCTGCGATATCGCTTGCTGCTACAGCCTGCTGCCATAGTTGATAAGCAGCCTGAATCTGCTCTTTGCGAGCACCATTGTCTGCCATATCGCTAACAGCCTTAGCTGCATCTTGTGTAGCTTCGGCAGCACGCTTCTGAGCTTCTACTTCTGGCACATCGAGGATGGCAAGAGTGTCGCCCTTGTGAACGAAGTCGCCTTCGGTAACGCATATTTCAGCTATACGACCAGGGAGTTTGCTCGAAACTCGGTATTCGCTAACCTCTACTTCGCCCTGAATAACGTTGTCGTCATTATTGCCGAAGCAGACGAAGCCTATTACGGCAACGACGATTACTACTATAGTGAAAGCCGATATGGCAAGTAGTATGTTCTTATGTTGTGTTTTCTCTGACATGATTTTGTCGTGTTTATAGTTCGTGTATTTATTGTGTATCTTCTGTAATTGTTATTTGAGAGTTCCCATCACCTTCTTCATATTGGTATTTGAAAGTGCAACATCTATTTCTGCGTCAATCTTGCGCGAGTGTGCCTCAAGCCAGGCTGTCTGTGCTGTCATCACGTCTGTAGTGCTCATTATTCCTTCCTTGAAACCGATGTTCGCACATCTTAAGTTTTCCTTTGCGCTCTCTATATTCTTTTCTGCCATTGATAGGCGCTTACGAGCTTCGCGAGTTTGGAATGATGTTTGGTTGATTTGTAATTCTATTTTTTCCTGTGCATCGTTGAGTTCCATCTGTGCTATATTGGTGGCAGCCTTTGTGGCATTCATCTTATAGCGTCCCTCAAACCATGACCAAACAGGCACCTGTACTACTACTCCTACATGGAACATACCAGAGAATTTCCTTTCGAAGCCATTATACAGACAAGGGTTCGACATCATGTAGCCACCCATGGCTGCAACCTTTGGCAAGTAGGCTGCACGTACGAGTTTTGTATTCTCCTTGCTAATGTCGATTGTGTTTTGGAGCATCTTCAGTTCTGTACGATTCTCAAAAGCTTCCTCCTTGTTGATATCGCTAACAGCTGTTGTTGCTGCAATATCCTCATTGTCTTCGTCGGCAAGGGTGATGTCACCATTGATGTCGATACCGCAAATCTGGCATAACAACATCTTTGCGAGAGTCAGTCCGTCGTCAACTTTCTGCTTTGCCATCTCTGCCTCGTTCACTTTTACAGCCACTTTCAGTCCGTCGGCTTTTGTAGCAATACCGTCGTTCACCATCTTCTCTACATCAGAATGTAGCTTCTTTACAAGGTCGAGATAGCTATCGGCAAGACGCTGTTTCTGCTTTAGCGATACTACGAGCCAGTAGGCTTTGTCTGTTTCATAGATTGTGCTCTGGCGGCTATTCTCTATGCTGTTGTCTGCCAACTGCTCGCTTAGCTTAGCCATTCTGTTGGCTGCTGTGATAGCTCCACCCATAAAGATTGGTTGGGTGATAAGGATGTCGGCAGTAAACAGGTTGCGAGTATCGGTATCGAAAGCATCGCGAATGTGCTGACCTATCTGGTTGAGCGAAGAACCGATGGTAGAACCTGCTTGATTAAGAATTTTGCCGAATAGCTGAGCTTGCTCACCGCTGATAACGCCTTGCTGTGTCAGTTGACCAATCACGTTTGATGCACTATTGCCAATCTGTCCGCTGGTAGTAGTACCGAGGTTGCTCAGCGTATTCTTGTCCTCATTATTAAGAATAGAAATCTCTCTTGATGTAAACTGATACATACCATTTGCACTCACCTTTGGCAAATACTTGGTATGTGCAGCTTTGCGGGTGTTTGTAGCAACTTCCTTTTTCAGTTTTGAAATGTTCAGTTGCTTATTATTTCGTAGAGCCAGATTTCTGCAGCTATCAAGGTTGAGCACCGATTGTGCATTAGCCGACAGCATACAACAGAGAAGGCACAGCACAATTGCCATGCCTCTCTCTTTGGCTGATATTTCGCTATTTCTTATCTTCATAGTCGATTATAGATTAAAACTCTTGCTACCTATCATGTTGCCATCTGCAAAGATGCTAACCTTATAGTTGCCCTGTACCATAGCCTGGTTTATATTCCAATAAAGGGTGATAGGAGTCTCGTTGCCATTATATTCAAATGTTCTCTTCATAGAGCATTCCAAGTTGCGGTTCTCATAGCTGAAGCTACCACCACCAGCGAGGGTGGCACCTGTAGGAGATGTGATGCGCACATAGACAGTCTTCATACCGCTTTGTGCAGTAACATTTCTTGCGATAGAGAAATTGAGCTGAAGAGTCTTCGCTTTCTTCAATTTCTCTGTGGTCTTAGAGCGCTTATCCTTCATCTGGAGGTTGATGCCAATGGCATCGAGCTGAGCAGCGATGGCTACCTTCTCTGACAATGAAGCCTTTTCTGTGTTCAAGCCTTCTATCTGGCGAGTAGCCTCGGCATACTGTCCCTTCATGCGGTTATTCTCATCTGTAAGGTTTTGGTTCAGTCTGTTAAGCGAGTCAATCTCGAGCACATAGCTACGCAATACGGCTCTAACTGTTGCCAACTCCTTCTTCAAACGAGAAATCTCGCGAGCATCGTTGCTCTTTGTGCGCTTCAATTCTTCGAGAAGCTGTTGGGTCTTTTCTTGCTCGGCAGTAAGCTGTGCAACGATAGAGTCGTTGTTGATCTGAGTCTTCATCTCGCTATATTGCATAGCAAACTGCTGATATTCGTTTTCCATTTCCTTCTTGTCCAATTCGGCAAGTTCCTGCATGGCTTTGTTCTCTTCTTTCTGCATGTTGAGGCTATAAGCAAGATATGCAATACCGCCTACCAATAGTAATCCAACAATGATAATTGGAATCCAAACTTTCTTGTTCATATATCTTTCTTTTTTATTATTTTCGTTTTATATAAAATAGGGTATAAAAATCTATGCAAAATTATAGTTTTTATCTTAATTAGCAAAGTTTTTAAGTTGTTCAAGTCTTTAATATATTAAATTTTAGCATTTTTGTGGATAAAAGGAACAATATTAAATAATATTTTGTATATTTGAGGCGTCTAATTTCATATGATAGACAATGAGAAAACTAATTTTAAACATATATAGGTTGTATGCCGACGGTTTTAGGAATATGACAGTCGGTAAAACCCTATGGACAATCATCATCATAAAGCTGGTGTTGATATTCTTGGTGTTGAAGTTATTTTTCTTTCATGATTATATTGGCGACAACACAAACAAGGGCGAAGAACCTGATTTCGTTTCCACTCAATTGCAACAGAGAGTTGCCGACGATAGTCACACTAAACATTAAACACTAAACATTAAACATTAAACATTAAACATTAAACATTAAACATTAAACATTAAACATTAAACATTAAACATTATATGATGCACAACCTATTACTTGACATTACTACCGGAACCATTGATTGGGCGAGAGCACAGTTTGCTCTTACCGCTATCTATCATTGGTTGTTTGTTCCGCTCACATTAGGCTTAGCGCTTATCATGGGCATTATGGAGACATGCTATTATCGCACTCGCAAACGTTTTTGGAAAGATGCTGCTAAGTTTTGGCAACGTCTCTTTGGTGTTAACTTTGCCATGGGTGTGGCTACAGGTATCATTCTTGAATTTGAGTTTGGTACTAACTGGAGCAACTATTCTTGGTTTGTTGGCGACATTTTCGGAGCTCCGTTGGCTATTGAGGGTATAGTGGCTTTCTTTATGGAGTCTACCTTCGTTGCTGTGATGTTCTTTGGATGGAATAAGGTGTCGGCAGGATTCCATCTTGCTTCTACATGGCTCACAGGCTTGGGTGCAACAATCTCGGCATGGTGGATTCTTGTGGCTAATGCTTGGATGCAATGTCCTGTGGGCTGCGAGTTTAATGCTGATACTATGCGCAACGAGATGGTGTCGTTTGCCGATGTTGCCTTGTCGCCATTTGCTGTAGATAAATTCTGCCATACTGTCACCTCGTCGTGGATAGTAGGTGCTGTGTTTGTCGTAGCGGTTAGCTGTTGGTATCTATACAAGGATCGTGAACATAAGTTGGCTGTAGAGAGTATCAAGATTGGTGCATGTGTAGGTCTTGTTGCCTCGTTGCTCGCAGCTTTCACGGGCGATGGCTCTGCCTACAAGGTTGCACAATCTCAGCCTATGAAGCTTGCTGCTATGGAGGCTTTATATAAGGGAGGTACAGACCAAGGTATTACAGCAGTAGCTTGGGTATCGCCATTCGAACAACCTGACTATATGAACGAGCAAGAACCTCCATATCGTTTGTCTATTCCTTACGGCTTGTCAGTTCTTGCCACTCGCGATATGCACGGCTATGTTCCAGGCATACAGGATATCATGAATGGATATACTCGTAGCGACGGAACCAAGGAGCTGTCGGTAGAGGAGAAGATGAAACGTGGACGCACAGCTGTTTATGCTTTGATGTCGTATCGCAACGCCAAGAAGGCTAAGTCGGAAGAAACTGCTGCGCAGCATCTTGCCACTCTGAAAGCTAATATGCCTTACTTCGGCTATGGCTATCTGAAGTCTGCCGACCAGGTGGTACCTTCTGTTCCTCTCTGCTTCTGGGCTTTCCGTGTCATGGTGGGATTAGGTTGCGCCTTCATCCTTTTCTTCCTTTTGATTCTCCATATCCTTTACCACAACGATATTCGCAAGTTTAAGTGGGTACACCTTATTGCTATAGCTCTATTGCCAATGGCATATATAGCAAGCGAGTGTGGATGGATAGTGGCAGAGATGGGACGCCAGCCTTGGACTATTCAGGACATGCTTCCTACATGGGCGGCTGTTTCTGATATCAGTTCGGCAAGCGTAGCCACTACATTCTTTATCTTCCTCGTGCTCTTTACCGTGCTCTTTGCTGTAGAGATTTCAATCATGCTCAAGCAGATAAAGAGAGGTATGCTTTAAGTAGGTATTTTATGGTTTAACTTATTGAAAACAGAAGATTATGACATATTCGTTTTTGCAACATTATTGGTGGTTCTTAGTATCGCTACTTGGAGCATTGTTGGTATTCTTGATGTTTGTTCAAGGAGCTAACTCTATGTTGTTCTCGCTCGGACGCACAGAGGCTGAGCGCCGTCTGCTTGTCAACTCCACAGGTCGCAAGTGGGAGTTTACATTCACCACATTGGTAACATTTGGTGGAGCCTTCTTCGCTTCTTTCCCTTTGTTCTATAGCACAAGCTTTGGTGGAGCATATTGGGTTTGGATGATAATATTGTTCTCGTTTGTGGCTCAAGCGGTGAGCTATGAGTTTCAAAATAAATTGGGCAATCTGCTTGGTGCTCGTACCTTCCAGACTATGCTTGTCATCAATGGCGTTGTTGGTCCGTTGCTCCTTGGTATGGCTGTAGCCACATTCTTTAATGGTGCCAACTTCGTGGTCGACAAGATGAACCTTACGGTATTCTCGCAGCCTGTCATCAGTCATTGGGCAAATGCTTCGGGTGGCTTGGATGCTGTTGCCGACCCTTGGAATGTGGTATTAGGCTTGGCGGTGTTCTTCTTGTCGAGAGTGCTTGGCTTGTTGTATACCAAAAACAATATCAACGACGAAGTGCTTTCTCTGCGAATATCTCGCCGACTAATTATCGAGGCTGCCTGCTTCCTCGTATTCTTCCTGTTGTTCCTTGTTCGCACCTTGTTTAAGGATGGCTATGCTTATAATCCTTCTACTGGCGACATCTTTATCGAACCTCAGAAATATCTCAATAATCTTATCGATATGTGGTATGTTGCCTTGACTCTTGTAGTTGGAGTAGTGCTGGTTCTATATGGCATCGTGCGTACTATATATAATAAGGTGTATATTTTTGGCATATGGTTTGCTGGTATAGGTGTAGTTATGGTGGTATTGTCGTTGCTTCTATGCGCAGGCTGGAACAATACGGCTTACTATCCATCTATAGCTAATCTTCAGAGTTCGCTCACCATCGCCAACAGTTGCAGTAGCGAGTTCACGTTGCATACAATGGCTGTAGTATCTTTGCTCATACCATTTGTCCTTGCATATATCGTTTATGCTTGGAGATGTATCGACAAGAAAAAACTCGATCACGACGAGATATCGCATGGCGAAGCATATTAAGAATAACAATATATAATATAATGATGAAATCGTTTTTATTTTCTCTCTTTGCAGCATTGGTATTCCCGTTTGCAGCTTTAGCTCAGCAAGACACCGTGAGGCATGAGGTGTTGTTGGAAACTAACAAGGGTAACATTCGTGTGGTGTTATACAACGAAACACCACGCCATAGGGATAACTTCTTGAAATTAGTGAAGGAAGGCTACTATGACGGCAACCTGTTTCATCGTGTCATTGCTGACTTCATGATTCAGACAGGCGATTCTACCACTCGTCATGCTAAGCCTGGCGATACCGTAGGACAGCATCAGCCAGACTACACCATTCCTGCAGAGATTGTTTATCCGCAATATTTCCATAAGCGTGGCGCTTTGGCTGCTGCTCGCGAGGCTGACGCTGATAACCCTGAGCGCGCTTCGTCGTCGGCACAATTCTATATCGTATATGGCACCAACTATAGTGAACTAACGCTCAACCGCATTCAAGAGAGTTTAGATGCTAATACTGATGGCAAGGTGAAACTCACCGACGACATTCGCGACTATTATCGTAAATATGGTGGCGCTCCTCATCTCGACGGACAGTATACCGTGTTTGGTGAGGTGGTAGAAGGAATGAATGTTGTTCGCGATATTGACTATGTTCGCACCGACGACTACGACCGTCCTATTGATGATGTACGTATCATCAAGGCTACTGTGGTGAAGTAAACAGTTGGAAACTTCCCTTTATTTACTCTTTAATAACTTATGCGTATAAAGAAAATACTTTTTATATTGTCGATGTTGCTGGTCTTTGTCTGCTCAGCAAAGGCTACGGTCTGGTCGGCTGACAATATTAAGATGGTGCACCTGCAAGACCGCACCAAGTATGTCTGCGACCCTGATGGCATACTGTCGGCTGAAGCTATAAGTCAGGCTGACAGATTTCTCGATTCTCTGCGACGTGGATGCAAGGTGCAGGTGGCATTCGTGGTAGCCCGCCGAGTTGAGAATGGCGATACTTATCGTATGGCTCAAGACTTGGGAAATAAATTTGGAGTGGGAGACAAGGATACCCGACGTGGACTGGTGGTTGTCATCGCAGTCGACGACAAACGTTATACCATAGCTCCTGGTCAAGGTCTCGAAGGCGAACTTACTGATGTTGATTGCAACCATATCGCACAAGCGTTCATCATTCCAAATATGAAAAGCGGAAACACCGATTTGGCTGTGGTGCAGACTTCGCAAGGATTGCTAACGAAGTTAAAGACTGGAAAGCTAACACTACAGGAAGATACTGAGGGCGAAGATATGACAGCAGAAGACTGGTTCTTGATAGCCGTGATGCTAATCGTAATTTTTGGTATTCCGTTTGCATATCTTCTTGAGTGGATACTCTTATCACTACATATCATCAAGAAACCGTGGTTTAAGAAATCGAAGAATAATAATCGTAGAAATAACAAAGATGACAACTTCCCACCATTCATCTTCTTTGGAGGTGGTGGCGGTTCACATTCTGGTGGCGGCTCTATCGGAGGAAGCTTCGGTGGCGGTAGCTTCGGAGGTGGAGGCTCAAGTGGTGGCTGGTAGAATTATTAACAACTAAAACATATTTATTTTATTATGAAGAAATCAACAATGATAGTCATTGGCGTTATCGTCGTGGCTATATTATGGGCTGTATTTGCCTATAATGGAATGGTAGGTAAACAGGAGTCGGCAACAACTGCGCTTGCTAATGTGCAGGCAACATATCAGCGCCGTGCAGACTTGCTTCCTAACCTTACAAAGACTGTAAAGGCATACGCCAAACATGAAAAGGAAACTTTCGAGGCTGTTACTAAGGCAAGAACTGAGGCTACTCAGATTAAACTCGATGCTGAGTCGTTGACTCCTGAAAAGCTTGCTGCCTTCCAAAAGGCACAGGGCGATGTTGCTGCTGCTTTCGGTCGACTCATGGCTATTGCTGAAAACTATCCAGAGCTGAAAGCAAGCGAAAACTTCAAAGACTTGCAGGTGCAACTTGAGGGTACAGAAAACCGTATCAACGAGGCGCGTCAGAAATATAATGATGCCGTCCAGGCATACAACCAGTCTGTACGCACCATGCCTAATGTTCTTGTTGCTGGCATCTTCGGTTTTGAAAAGATGAGCAAGTTCGAGGCTGCAGAAGGTTCTGAAAAGGCTCCAGATTTGGATATCTAATCTTTGAGCTATTCTTTTTAGCAAAGCTATAACCCAAATATGGCACGATTATGATGTAAAAGTTGTCTTTTCATCATAGTCGTGCCTTTTGTTTACTATAATTGTATGGTATTTTCTTAATAATCGCAAGAAAAAAACTAAATTATAGCCAAATTTGATAATTATAGTTGTGGTGATGTTGTAAGTTGCTTTCCTTCAGTAACTTAACAGACTTAGTTCGTTGTCGAAGCTATGCTTCGAGCAATCTATGCTTTCTATCAAACGAATCTTTGCTTACTATCAAACCTATCTTTGCTTAATATCAAATGTCAATATGATTGCTGTCAAATGTAATTTAATATAAAGGTTCGTTATATATTATGTTTCTTACATCAATAGGTAAGCTTTCTATATTAATTGATGCGAATTCTTAAGTTTATAAAAGTATCAATTATAAAATGTTTAAGTTTTCTTGGTATTTCAATAACTTTTATTTAATTTTGTCGAGTCTTATCATAGGATATAGGCATTAGCGATGCCTATGTTAGTCCATGATTCGGCAGTCCATATTAAGAAAGACGTTCTCTACGTTTTCTTCTGACCTATAGGAATCTGGTAAATTCAAATGATGTTCAGATGAAGACAGCGGTGGGCGTCTACCCACTGTGTATATACACATGGCATAGGTGTGCCTTCTTCTTTTGTGGAGAAGGTGCATCCTGTGCTATTATATATATACTGAATTGGCGTAGGCTTCTGTTGCTTCTTATTCTTGACATCACGGTTTTACCAGAACCTCTATAGGCAAGGATAATGTAAGTAGCATGATTCCTGCGCCTTTTCTTTTGGTGGTTCATTTATAGCTTTGTAAACTATGCGGGATAGTGGCTGGCTAACGTTGTAATAATCTTAAAACATTCTAATCAAATTTATGGTGGTTTCTGCTTAAGGAATCGGTGGAGTAATAGTTTTGCAAGATATTGCTATGCTTCCATCGGTCCTTAGAGTTATGGCAAAGAAACTACAACTAAGCTATAAAGATATAGAATCTCATCTATTGTTGCTAAAGGCTAAAACTATGCCTGCCAGTGAGGTTGGCTATGAGATACTGATGGCTTTTGGAAAGAGTGCGAGAGATATAGAGCGATATAAAGAAGGCAAGGGTGTGCTCAAAACCTTTGATGGTTTGCTTATTAAAGGCTTGTTTTGCTATAAGCATACCGACAAATACCATCTTACCGAACTATTAGAGGCTCTGAAAAAAGATGCACAAGTGATTAAGGCTGCACCAAAGATTATTGTTGTTAGTGATGGTACAACGATTTTGGCTTACGACACTCGCGAGAATGATACCTACGAGCAGCAACTTGCCAAAATGCATAGCGACTTTGGATTCTTCTATCCTTTGATGAATGTAGAGCGTGTGCACAACATAGATGAAAGTCCTGCCGACGTGAAGGCTGCCGAGAAACTTGCTAAGTTGCACGACGAGATTCGGGCATACAATGAATATAATAGCGACGACGACCTTCACGACCTCAATATCTTTATATCTCGTTTGCTCTTTTGCTTCTTTGCCGAAGATACAGGCATATTTGAAGAAAACCTATTCACCAATTTTATTCGTCGTTTTACTAAGGATGACGGCTCTGACCTCAGCGAGATGTTGGAACAGGCATTCTGCGTAATGAATGTGCCTACGAACGAACGTTCGGCAGATATCACTAAAGAAATCAACGATTTTCCATACGTCAATGGTGGATTGTTTGCCCATGATATTCCAATACCAAAAATGGGATACAAGGCAAGAAAGATAATTATCGAGAGTGGTGAGCTGAATTGGAAAGATATCAATCCTGATATTTTCGGTAGTATGATTCAGGCTGTGGTAAACCCTGATGTGCGAGCTAAAGAAGGTATGCACTATACCAGCGTGCCTAACATCATGAAGGTTATTAATCCTTTGTTTATGGACGATTTGCGAGCAGAATATAAGAAACTTGTAGAGGCGTACAACCAAAAGCGAAACTTATATGATATGAGCGTACTGTCTATAAACCAGTTTGTGGCTGAGTGTAAGCCTATCGCTAAGGATTGCAATCGCTTGATGTTGCGTATGAGTAAGATGAAGTTCTTTGACCCTGCTTGCGGAAGTGGCAACTTCTTGATTATCACATATAAGCAACTACGTTTGCTCGAAATGGATATCCTGCATCTTCGTAAGAAGTGTATACCAGAACAGATGATAGACTTTATAGATGGCTCATGCATTCGTCTTGATCAATTCTATGGTATAGAAATTCTCGACTTTCCTCATGAAGTAGCCATGCTTTCCCTTTGGCTTGCCGAGCATCAGATGAACAACAAGTTTCATGCCGATTTCGGTGTGAATGTTGCCGCCTTGCCTTTGCAAAATATCGACCAGATAAAATGTGGCAACGCTTGTAGAATGGATTGGGAGATAGTATGCCCGCATACCAAGGATGAAGAAGTGTTTGTATTTGGTAATCCACCGTAT
>OBLI01000157.1_pt1 | contig 73699 bp, 46 predicted proteins | sample 1519701 | NCBI WGS metagenome assembly OBLI01 (sample SAMEA3663005, study PRJEB22513) | pig gut metagenome | biome: pig gut; feature: pig-associated habitat; material: faeces | place: France | collected 2012
TCTCACCCTTTGAGCGCTGCGGAACTTCCTTCAATGAGGTATAGTAGCCATAGGTGTTAGGAGTGCGGGAGTTGTCTTTCGTAAGGGTGTAAGCCTCCTCATACTTGTAAGGGAATGTAGGCATACCTACTGTGTGGAAGAGGCGTGGGTCCCACTTCTGTGCTGTAGGAACGCCATTGACAGGATAGTCGATAGTTTTGTCGAAGTTGTCGAAGTCAGGCAGACCGTCCTTGGTCTTGAATGCGCTCACGAGGTTCTGTGATGGTTTGTGGAAGTCCCATCCGCATGACCATATGCCCCAGCATCCGTTGAGCATATTGCTCCAGTTGGCACGTCCGAATGTGGTGTTGTCATCCTTGTAGTCAGAGCACTGTACTGCGAAGATGCTCTCCTTTGAGTTCTTGTACTCAGGCAGGAAGATGTCTCCGAAGTCCTCGAGATATCCATACTTGGATGATTTCACGACATCAGTGTATTCTACCACCTTGTTCATATACTCCTGGTTGATATGGCTGACACCGTTTGTTGCCTCGTATCCGTCGCCCCAGGCTAGGGTGAGGTAGCACTTCGCGAGATAGCTTGCGGCTGCAATCTTGTTTACACGTCCGCCATCCTTCTGCTCTGCGGGAAGCACGTCGTATGCCACCTTGAAGTCGTCGATAATCTTCTGGAAGAGCTGCTCGTAGGTAAACTCGTCGTTGCGTGTCTGCTCCTGTGCGTTGTTCTTGTATACCTCCTCGTCTATCCAAGGTATCTGGCGGAACATTGTCAGGAGCTTGAAATAGAAGTGGGCACGGAGGAAACGTACCTCTGCGTCGCGCTGCTTGGCTGTCTCTGTGCCAAGTTTTGCCTCGCCGTATTCATCAACAGAGACAAGGGCGCGGTTGCAACGTGATATGGCGCAATAGAGACGATACCAGAGCTCGTCAAACTCTCCTGGAGTAGAGGTCAGGGTTGACCATATCTCCATTGGGTGATAGCCAGTGTCTGTTGTGCCAGAGCCACCTTTGAGACAGTCGTCACTGGCCACGTCGCCGTAAGGCCAGAGGTTGAACGGATAGGTGTACCAGCAGTCGCCGAGCATTGAATAGGCTGCAGTGACCATCTTGTCAGGATTCTCCATTGCGAGCTGCTCGTCGATGACACCCTCTGGCTCTACCTCGATGAAGTCGTCGCATGATGTGGCAGAGAACAATACGGTTGCCACAAGTATATATCGGAATATCTTTTTCATTTTTTTTATCTCGTTGTTATATGTGATGATTAGAAACCAAGCTGAAGACCGAATGAGACTGATGTGGCATGAGGGTATGCCCAGTTCGGGTTTTCTGGGTCGGACACTGTGAATCCGTCAGACTTGAGAGTAAAGAGGTTCTGTCCGGAAACATAGAAGCGTGCGCTGGTCATGCTGACTTTCTTGAGCAGCTTGGCAGGCATGTTGTATCCTAACTGTAGCGAGCGGAGCTTCATCCATGAGCCATGCTCGACATAATATGTTGATGCGCGGCCCTCGTCGCCTGTGTTGTTCGTCGTGAGGGCAGGGATTGTTGACGATGTGTTGTCCGGTGTCCATGCCTGAAGCATACGGTTGCCCTTGTTGCTTCCTGCATCGGTGATACTGTAGAAGTCAGTCTGGAACTTCTGTCCGTTGTAGATGTCAACACCGCAAACACCCTGGAAGAACATTGAGAGGTCGAAGTCCTTGTAGTTGAGCGATACGTTAAGGCCCCATGAGAAGTCTGGCACAGGGTTGAAGATCCATGTCTGGTCGTCGGCGGTTATACGTCCGTCGCCGTTAAGGTCGGCATACTTGAGGCCGCCTACACGTGCATTCTCCTGTCCGCATGCGAGCACCTCCTCGCGGTTCTGGTAGAGTCCGTCAACAACATATCCGACGATTGACCCGTATGGCACCTTTGCCTCCACAAGATTCTCTGTTGTTGTGTGTGCGTATGAACCTGTTGTAGTCTCAGGCAGATATGTCACGCGGTTGCGGAAGAAGTCGAGGTTGCCATTGACCTTGTAGCCTAATCCGTAGGTCGTTGTATGGCGGTAGCCTACTGTGAACTCCATACCCCAGTTCTGGAGAGAGGGGCCGTTGCTCCATGATGCTCCGCCCTCGCCTAACGAAGCGAGATAGGCTGGCTGTATGAGCATGTCCTTCACCTTCTTCAGATAGACATCGGCTGTACCGAAGAGCTCGTTGCGGAACAGGGCGAAGTCGATACCGGCGTTATACTGTATTGTTGTCTCCCACTTCAGGTTAGGATTCTCTGTCTGGATAGCGCGGAATCCAGAGGGGAAGATGCCTGAGCCCTGTAGGTAGAGGTCGTATGCGGTTGATGTGACACGGTCGTTGCCGTAGTCGGCTATATAGAGTCCATAGCGTGCGTTGTTCGAGATGGCCTGGTTACCTGTCTCACCCCAAGAGAGACGTATCTTCAAATCGTCGAGCCAGTCCTTGTTCAGATTCTGTGAGAGACGATAGCCGAGTGTTGCGGCTGGGAAAGTACCATATCTGTTGTTGCGGCCGAAGCGTGAGCTGCCGTCACGGCGTATGGTGAATGAGGCGAGCACGAGGTCCTTCCAGTTATAGTCGGCCTTGCCGAAGAACGACACGAGGTTGTATCCGCTTGCTATACCTGTGGCGCGCTCTGTGCCTGTGGCTGCATCGGGCCACATATATTTATATGTCTCAAGGTCGAAGAGCTCGGCATAAGACGAGAACTCGTCACGCCCCTGATGGTGCATCTCCATACCGATGAGCGCTCCGAAGTGATGGTCCTCCCACAATGTGAAGTTGTAGTTGGCTGTGTTGGACCATGTCCACTTCATATCGTTGGCCTCGCTGAGTGTGGTGCTTGGCGTGTCGTTGTTGACGATGTCTGAGTGGTATGTGTAGTTCACAGAGTGGATGAATGCCTGGTCATAGTCGATACCGAAGTTTGAGCGCAGCACCATGCCTTCCAGTGGCTTGATGTCGATATATGCGTTGCCGAAGACACGCCATACCTTCAGGCGGTTGTCACGGTTATGATAGAGCTCGCGCAGAGGGTTCTGGCGGTCGCTCATGCCACCCACAGGGCCGGCGAATGTCTCGTTGTCCTCCTCATATACGGGCACAGTAGGAGACATCTTGAGGGCGTTCTCCATAGGGAAGCTGTTCACCTGGTTGGTGTAGCTGACTGTGAGGTTCTCGCCGATGGTGACAAGCTTGTTGACATTGAAGCTTGTGTTCACGCGTCCAGAGAAGTTCTCGAAGTCAGTGTATTTCAATATACCGTTGTTCTTCTTGTATCCGACAGACATAAGAGCTGAGTACTTGTCTGTGGCGTTGGATATGGAGAGGTCGTAGCTCTGTGAGAAACCTGTGCGGGAGATGGCCTTGAGCCAGTCCGTGTCGCTGAATCTCATGGTCTTCTTGGAGTTGATGTATCCTCCGTAGAGACCATTCACAGTGTAGTTGTTGTACTGTCCTGTCTTTGGGTCGTAGGCCTGTATGCTGATACCTTCTGTGGCGTTGAGGTTGAGGCCATAGTTGCTTGCGTAAGCCACAGGGTCGAGCCCGTCGTTCAGTGCGGCCTGTGCCATGGCAGTGGCATATTCTGATGAGTTGCACAGGTCCATTGTTGACTGTGATGTGTAGAACTGGGCTGTGAGATTGGCAGAGAAGTCAATCTTCACCTTCTCGCCTTTCTTACCCTTGCGTGTGGTGATGATGATGACACCGTTGGCAGCACGTGAGCCGTAGATAGATGCTGAGGCGGCATCCTTCAACACCTGCATGCTCTCGATATCGTTCATGTTGAGAGAGTTGAGTGTGGCTGTTGTCGGCACACCGTCTATGACGAAGAGAGGGTCCTGTGATGAGTTGAACGAGCCGATACCACGTATGCGCACTGTGCCTGCTCCTGATGGTGAGCCGTCGGTGGTGATGGTCATACCCGCTACTTTTCCCTGCAATGCTCTCATCGGGTCGCTGTCAGAAGATGTCTTGAGGTCTTTTGTCTCCACTACAGCCACTGAACCGGTAAGGTCGGCCTTGCGCTGTGTGGTATAGCCTGTCACCACCACTTCCTGAAGTGTGGCTGCATTCTCAAGCTCAACCTTCATCCCGTCGCTGGCCTTCATTGTCTTTGACTCGTAGCCTACATAGGAGACGAGGAGCTCTGCTCCTGCATTTACCTCAATGACGAAGTTGCCGTCAAAGTCGGTAATTGTGGCCTTTTGTGTTCCAACTTCTCTGACTGTGGCACCAATAAGTGCCTCGCCATCGGCTTTACCTATAACAGTACCGGTTATTTTCACCGTCTGCGCAAAGGTTTCTGCAACAGAGATAATCATGCAGATAAGCCCTAATAGAATTTTTTTCTTCATACTTTTATTTTAGTTTATTATTATAATTATTCATGGGTTCAAAAACCTTGTCTTCCCATTATTCTCTTATTTCAATACATGAGGGCGGCATTGCCTTGTGGCGGTGTGGGGCTGTGGGTGAGCTACGGGCCATAATCAGAGAGCGGGGAGATGATGCAAGCTGCTGTCATGCTGAGCGGCTCCACTCTCTGCGGCATGCCGTGCGGAGGCATGACTGGGAGCAGTGAGGGGCATTCCTTCACATCTCTTCACATTGGTCTGTAATCTGATGAAGAACTAAGTATTGATGTATATTAAGATAGTATATATAGACTGGCATTATTGGGCCAGATGCTTTCCGTGGTTCAAAATTACGAATATAAAAAAGTATGAAGTAAAAAAAATGGTTACAAAAAATGCAATTTATGTTTCACTTACCCCATAATGCATCATTCATCTTATCTCATGCGCAACAAAAATACAAACAAGCGGCAGGTCAATCCCTTGTCTCCATTGGAGTTATCCCGAAGTAAGCCTTGTAGCACTTGCTGAAGTATGCGGCATCAGGAATGCCTACCGCAACGGCTATGGCCGCTACAGTAGTCTCGCCCTTGAGCAGCATCTCTCGCGCATGCTCAAGACGTGTGTTGCGTATCAGCTCGACAGGCGACTCGCCTGTCAGCGCCTTGCACTTGCGGTACAGCTGGGTACGGCTGAGGCATACAATCCCCGAGAGTGTCTCCACATTGAATTCACTGTCAGCGAAGTTTCTCTCTACTGCGTCATTTATTTTCTGAAGGAACTCCTTGTCATACTTTGACAGCTTCCGCTCCTCGTCAGGTGTCTTCTCTTCCTTCTTGTTGTCTTCCGACGGGCCTTTCACCGCCGTCTTGATGTTCTGGCTTATGCGCACACGGTTTGCCAGCAGTGTCTCAATGTGGGCCATGAGCACAGAACTGTTGAATGGCTTGGCCAGATATGCCTCCGCTCCTGACTCAAGTCCTCTCACACGTTGCTCGTCAAGGCTGCACGCTGTGAGCATTATCACTGGTATGTGGCTTGTGCACATGTCGTTCTTCAGGCGCTGGCAGCATTCCAGTCCGTCCATGACAGGCATCATGACATCACATATGATGATGTCGGGCACATTCTCTTTGGCCGTCTTGAAGCCATTCTCTCCGTTGACAGCGGTGAGGACATGGTATTTCCCGCCGAGCAGAGTGCTGATGAATGAGCGCATATCGGCATTGTCATCAATGACCAATGCCACCGGGCGGGTCTCATCCACATTGACGCCATGCTCCTCCTCCATATCAACAGAAGGGAGGTCGGAGCATGCCAGAAGGCTGTCCGGAGCAATATGTCCAGACACCGGGGCGGCTGATGCTGTGCCGGTGGCAGGCGATACGGGTATGGTGATGGATATGCTTGTGCCTGTCGCGCCCTTGTCCTCCTCGGCGGTACACGATTCTATCTCTATGCGTCCGCCCATAAGCTCGGCATATTTCTTCACAAGCGCCAGGCCGATACCTGTGCCTTCCTCCCCGTTTTTGCCTATCTGGTAGAAGCGCTCGAATATCTTGTCGAGATTCTCCTTGTCTATGCCTGGCCCCGTGTCGCTCACAGTGATGGTGAGATTGTCGCCCTTTTTGCACCTCAGGCTTATCGTGCCTCCCTCAGGGGTGAACTTGATGGAGTTGCCTATGAGATTGTAGACCATGCGCTCCAGTTTCCCTACATCCACCGTGGCGGGACACTCGCCATCACACAATCTGAAGTCGAGGCGTATGCCTTTCTTCTCGGCATAGGGGAGGAACGACTCCTGCCATGATGCTATGAGGGCGTTGATATCGGCTGTCTGGAGCTTGAGGTCCATCTTCCCGTTCTCGAGCTTGCGGAAATCGAGTATCTGGTTCACAAGGTCGAGCAGCACGCCGACATTGCGCTGGGCTATGTGCAACAGGCTCGCTATCTCTTTTTCACCGTTCCCTTTCTCCTCCAGTCTCCTCTTTATCATCTCGAGAGGCGAGGCGATGAGGTTCAGCGGTGTGCGGAAATCGTGCGATATGTTTGTGAAGAACACCAGCTTGGCGTTGGTGGCTTCCTCAAGTTGCCTTGCCATTGTGAGCAGCTGCCCGTTCTTCTCTATCAGCTTGTTCTTATGCTCGTAGAGGCGCTTGTTTGACTTCCGCCTGAGCTGGTTCATGCGGAACAGCGCTATACATAATCCGCATATCACCGCCAGGACACCGAGCACGACATACAGTATGCCCCGTTCCTTCTGGCTTTCCCTCAGATATATGGTGGCGCGGTCATGCATCCTCTCCACGCGCTCCGCCTCGGCTGTCAGCGCACGGTCCATGCTTATAAGGAGCATAGCCTCCTGTGGAGTGCTGACAAGATAGCTGGGGAGCAGTGTCGTCCTCTCGTATTTCTCCCCCTTGAGTATCTTCATCGCTGTCTGTATGATGACATCTCCGCCGGTGGGGTATATTGCGGTAGCGTCGAGCACACCCCTCTCCACAGACTCGATGCCAATCCCAGGAGACCCGAATCCGTCGGCACCGACAAAAATATAATCGTGCCCCGGATATATCTTGTCGGCTATTCTCTTGGCCTTGTCAGCCATGAAGTCGTTGTGGGTCACTATGGCGTCGACATCGGGATACAGCCGCAAGAGTGAGTCAGTGATATGCTCAGTGCGCTTTTCCTCCCATCCTGCATCGACCGATGCCAGCACCCTGATACCGTCGGCCCGCCTTGTCTCGTCGATGAATCCCTTATGCCGCTGTGACGCCGGCGAGCTTTTCATGTCGCCCATAATCTCTATCACATCACCGCCATCACGCAGACGCGTGACGGTATATGCGGCCATCTCTTTCCCCACGGCATAGTTATCGCCACCGACGAAAGCCGTATACTTCTCCGTGTTCACTGTCCTGTCGAAGAGCAGGACGGGGATGCCCGCATCGTATGCCTTGCCTATGATGTCAGAGAGGCTGTTGGCATTGATGGGCGAGACGAGGAGAATATCCACTTTCTCGTCTATGAAATGCTGTATGTCCGCTATCTGTTTCTCGTCTTTGTCGTCGGCATACAAGACTTCCATTGTCGCCCCCTCTTGCAGGAGCAGTTCTCGACGCATCTCATTGTTCTGTTTGTCACGCCATGAGCCACCGCTGCATTGTGACACGCCTATGCGGTACCTGACATCGTCACTGCCGCAAGCTGTAAATAAAAGGCTTGCTGACAACACTGCTGCTGAGAATATAATAAATGAAAGTCTGCTCATGGGTTTAGTTTTTCAAAAGGTGAGGTAAAGTTATAAAAATTTTCCTGCCTCTCCAAATATTATGATGACTTTTTGATGCTGATAACAAAAATATGATGTTTTATGTATTTGTTGTGATACTCTAAACTGTTTGCGGATGCCTGAGAAACAACGCTGACACTCGCGTCTGCCTCTATATATTTAAATAAGGTGTTCACTCCCTGCTGTCTTGCTTGAAAGCCATGTCCTCTCATTCAATACCTCTGAGCCCGTCATCCAGTGCCTCTGAGCTCGTCATTCAGTGCCTCTGAGCTCGTCATTCAGTACCTCTGAGCTCGCCATTCAGTACTTCTGAGCCAGCCATACGTCAGCTCTTGTGTATCCGGTGATAATCGGCATAATCTTCTTCGTGTTCTTATGACCGGAATGTTGATGCATCCCATTCGTCCAACAGTCTTGATATTGGCCTTTTATCCATCCTGTCCCGCTTCTGCCCTCACACTCTTTGAGAGAGCCTGGCCGTCAAGACCGGCGCCCATCGGCCTGTACAAGAACAGAAGCAGGAGACAAACGCCGATGTCCAGCGTCTGCCTCCTGCTTCATAAGGTGTCTGCTAACAGATGGATATCCTCTATCCAGAAGCGTAAGGGTTATAACGTATCCTCGATGGGGTTTTGGTAATGGGAAGATATGTCTCGTATCCCACCAAATCTCTGCATTCCTGTCCTTGGACAATGATATTGTCACTCAACGCGTACATCAAAGAATACGCTGATGTTCATTTCCTTTCCCTTGTGGATGGTCTTAATCTGCTTCTCTATCCTGTGGACACCTTTCGTCAGAGACTTGTCGATGTCAACCTTCACCGTGACGTATTCTCTGCGGTCGTTCTCGTCCCTGTGGAGTATGGCGAAATTACGGGTCTTCACCTCGCCTGTGGCCATCATGCCGAGGTCAAAACCTGACGATGAGAGCCTGATATCATCGTTTATCTTGACTGGGAACTGGAGCATAAGAGTCTCCTCAGATGTCACACAGACACCTTCCATAGCAAGGTCGAGACGTTTGCGATGCTGTCCGTAGACAATCGTGCCGCGCTCATAGAACTCTCCACCCTTGCCCTTCGGGTCGAAGCCTAACACTGTCCTGACTGAGTCGCCAGGCTGTACGGTCTCACCAAGGGGGAACGCCAGAGTGACACAACCGCATGAGGTGTATCCCTGGACGATGGACACTGCCTCAGTGCCGGCATTACGCAGCCAGAATTCATGCTCCTGCCTGCCGTCTGCCTCGTTTATCGTGCCGAGAGAGACAGTGGCAAGTCCGATTGTCACAAGAGAGTCAATTGGCAACATATTTCTTGCCTTTCAATATGTAAAGACCTTTTTGGGGTATGGCAGAATACTGCTGGCCTGCTGCATTGTATATTCTCTCTGAGCCTGCTGCCGGGTCGGTCCAAATAGACGAGATGCCTGTCTCGCCTGATTTGTCGGCATCGAGAGTCCAGGCTTTCACATCCACTGCAGTAGTCGATGTGGCAAACACTGATGTCCCTGTGCCTTCAACAGCTGTAGGGAATATCCTTACAGAGTAAGCCCACTTATCGTTCACGAAGATGTCGGCTATCGAGCCGTCGATGAAGACATGGAGCTTCAGCTTCTCCCCGACTGCCGGTTTCTCTGGCAGAGTGGCGGCATACACACCATTGTATGGACCGCCATCGTTGCTGCGGCGTGCGAGTTTGGTAAGGTCGAGAGTGAGCACTCCGTCTGCTGTGTTATACGAGAGCCTTGCCTTCCCGTTGTCCGATTTGAAGAAATCAAAGCCCATCTCGCCTGAACCTACGGTGAACTCGCCGAGCAGTTCCACCTGCCGTCCGCTGACAGGCGACAATGATGTTTCTCCCGTCAGGTCCTGTGCCACAGAGGCGGTCACGCCGGTGCGCATGGCGGCAAGTCCTGCATAGGGCTTCTGTATGAGGTTGTTGTTCGTGTCGAGGCTTATCTCACGGGGCAGGGAGTAGTTGTGTGCCCATCCCATCTCGTAGTTCACCTCGCCCGGAAGCTTGTCGGGGACGATGCCGAGAAGCAGCGTCTTGCCGTCCTTCTGGTAGATGGAGGGAGAGAGCAGGCCGTAGCCATCCTTTGATATACCACCCATCTCGAGCATCTTGGGCTGGTCATGGAGGGGCGAGAATGTGCCGTCGGGGTTGATGGTGCCTACCCAGTAGATGGTTCTTACTCCAACACCTGTGTTGAGAGGGGTGACTGTGAAGAGCCATTTGCCGTTGCCCATGTCTGTGACGTTAGGCATCTCCCAGAATGTGCCATGCTGGTTGGCATTCGTCCCGCGGAAGAATATCTTGCCGTCGTTTGTCCAGCTGCCGTTCTCGTATTTGTGCAGCGTGCAGGCGCCGATGCCGTCTTTCGCTGTCCCCACAATGATGTATCTGTTGCCGCCGCTTGTGAAGAAGTACGGGTCGCGGAAGTCATCGGAGAGACCTGCCGGGCGACCATCGATGATTACACCCTGCTTTGTCCACGCCACAAGCCCCTTGTCATTAGGGGTGGCTTTCACCATTCTTGCCTTTCCGTTGTCCACCGCAGTGTAGATGGCGTTGATGCCGTTGTCGTCGTCATAGACACAGCCCGACCAGCATCCCTTTATGTCATACCACTCGCCTGGGGCGATGGCGATGGGCTCCTCTGTCCATTTGTAGAGGTTCTCTGACGAGATGTGTCCCCAGTGCAGACGGGCCATATACGGGCCGTTGGCATTCTTCTGGAAGAAGACGTGATATTTTCCGTCGCTGTAAGTCAGACCGTGACACTCGTTTGTCCATCCGCCGGAAGGCATACCGTGGAACTGTGGGCGCCACAGGCTTGCGGCATAGCGCGACGGAGGATAGTTGAAATCGGGGCGGGCAGAGAGGTCGACGGTAGCAAGCTGGGCGGGAGTGAGCGACTGGTTGTATATGCTGATGTCATCTATCAGTCCGCAGTAAGTGTTGATGAGGAACGGCCCGGCCTTCAGCTCTGTGGCGTCCTTGCCAATATAATAGTCACCTTCAGAGAGTATGATTCCTGAACGGCTCATCTTGCATGTGCCCACCTGGGTGCCGTTGAGATAGAGCGCGGCGAGGTTGGCATCCTTGTTGAGCACGGCGGTTATCTGGCTCCAGCGTCCGAGAGGCAGCTTCTCTGAGCTGTCGATAGTGAAGAGATAGCCTTTGGCGTATGCCGAGGCGAAAGTGAAGCGCAGATGTCCCTGTGACGACAGCTTGATGGCAAAACCCTTCTTGGCAGCCTCGTCGAGATTGCCGAAGACAGTGGCGTAGGTTGGAGTGTTCTCCGCCTCTGCCGTGTTCATCATCGGGAATGTCTCCGGGGCAAGGATAATGTTTATTGTGAGGTTTGTAGTGCTCAGAGAGTTGTTCGTCAATTTTGCCTTGACATAATTGGAATAGCCGTCGAAGCGCATCGCCTCGCCCGACACGCCGGCAACAGACAGTGCCGGCAGTTGGGAAACTACGGTGAAGGTGCCGTTGGAGACACTCTCTTTCAAAGCACCGTCAATAACAGTCATATCGAAATGTACCGAAGACTGCTGTGCCATGCCGGCAGCCGGGAGGGCTGCCAGCATGGCTGTTGTCAGTATGTTCTTAATGTTCATATATTTTTGTCTTTCCAGATGACATGTTATTTCAGGTAAGAGATACAGTTGCCTGTGAACATCTCCAGCTGGTCCTTATACTGGTTCTCGCCACCTATGTTCCACTCGTATGATGCAAGACCAACGGCAAGGATGCGGGCAGGGTATTCTGTTGTCGGAGCGAAGTCAATGATGCCAGCGCAGCAGTAGTCAACCACGTGGTTCCATGTTCCGAGCACAGTAGAGTTGGTCATATCCTCCCATGCCTTCACGACGTTAGGATTAGGTGCAAGTCCGTAGGCGTTGAGGTCCCACATGCAGTTGTGGTCACCTTTCACACCAGCTCCCTCGAATGTATAGATAGGACGCTCATAGACGCCAGCCAGAGGAGTCATGCCCCAATAGATAGAATGGTTGGTGTGGTCGTATATCTGCCCTTCGGCATTGCCAATCTTTGGCTGCGAGCCCCATACGTCCGGGTTCGGTCCGCCCTCTCCGCTGCCGAAGATGCCTGGAGCGTAAGCGTCAGAGATGCGTCCCACGGCAGCTGTGAGCTGTGTGGCATGGTTGGTGAGAAGGAGGTTGCCGCCGTCAGCAGCGAAAGCCTTCAGCGCGTTGACAGTCTCGTTCGATGCCAGTCCGCCGGGGAGATTGGCCCATCCGTGAGCAAGACCGATGCGGTCGCACATAACCCAGCACATCGTGTTCTTCTCGATGTCGAGGTCGTTCACCTGTGAAGCGGTGAGCAGCACTCCCGTACCCTTGTTGACATAGTTTGCCTTGAACCATTCTACAGCGTCCTTCTCGTCGTCAGAAGCCGTATAGTCGTCGGCAACGAGCATTGCCACCTTCTTCTCGGCAGGTGTGGCGACATACTTCAGACAGTTGCTGGTGAACATCTCCAGCTGGTCCTTATACTTGTTCTCTCCACCGATGTTCCACTCGTATGATGCAAGCCCAACGGCAAGGATGCGTCCGGGGAAGTCTGTTGTAGGAGCGAAGTCGACGATGCCGGCGCAGCAGTAGTCAACCACGTGGTTCCATGTTCCGAGCACAGTAGAGTTTGTCATCTCCTCCCATGCCTTCACGACATTGGGGTTAGGAGCAAGTCCGTAGGCATTGAGGTCCCACATACAGTTGTGGTCGCCCTTCACGCCAGCACCCTCGAAGGTATAGATAGAGCGCTCGTAAAGCCCAGAGGTGAAGTTCATGCCGCGGTAGATGTCATGGCGAGAGTGGTCGTAGATTTGTCCCTCGGCATTGCCGATGATAGGCTGCACGCCCCATACATCATTGTTCTGGCCGCCCTCACCATTGCCGAAGATGCCAGGAGTGTAAGCCTCAGCGATGCGTCCCACGGCAGCTGTGAGCTGTGTGGCGTGGTTGGTGAGGAGGAGGTTGCCACCGTCAGCGCAGAATGCCTTCAGCGCGTTGATTGTCTCGTTCGATGCCAGTCCGCCGGGGAGGTTAGCCCATCCGTGAGCCACTCCGATGCGGTCGCACATCACCCAGCAGGCAGCGTGCTTCTCGATGTCGAGGTCGTTGATTGTAGAGGGAGTGACGAGTGTGCCCTTGCCCTTATCGACATAGTTAGCCTTGAACCATGCCACGGCGTCCTTCTCGTCATCAGAAGCCGTATAATCGTCGGCAACAAGCATGGCAATCATATTGCCGCCCTTCTTCGCCTCGTAGTTGATAAATAGCCTTACGGTCTGTCCTTCAGAGACACGGCCGTCGCTGTAGCGTGCCTTTACGGTATAAGAGACATCCGTATTGGTAGGGGCCTTCTGGATATAATAGCTGTTGATGACCTCGTCGATATTGGTGATATCCTTGTCGTCCTGGATAATCTGGATGCCTGACTGTCCCTCCATTGTCGGGTTTGTCCAGCTGAGGGTCACATCACGTTTCCCGTCCTGATAGTCAGCGATGAGGTTTGTGACAGCCTCTGAAAAGTTGACTGATTCGAGGTCAACGTCTGAGCAGGATGTGAACAACGCCATCACCGCACAGAGGAATATATTTATTTTTTTCATGATTATTCTTTTACCTTGAATTAATACTGCTTATAAAGACCGTTAGAGTTGTCGATTTCTGCGAGAGGTACAGGCAGATAAATCTCGTTGGCTGAGACGCTGCGTCCGTCGTAGTACTGGCGGAGCTTGGCCTCCTCGGTCATATACTTGTTCATGGTGCTGACGAGGTAATCCTCACCCCAGCGCACGAGGTCGAACCAGCGGTTGCCCTCAAGGGCGAGCTCCAGGCGGCGCTCCATGCGCACGGCACGGCGGGCGTAGTCCTTGGTCCACATGAGGTTGCCATTGTGGTCTTCTGGATAGAGCCCCACATAATAGTCAGCCTTTGATGGGTCGAGGTCCTGTGGAGAGTAGCTGCCGTCGATGCTGTTGGCAGCACGCTCACGCACCTGGTTGATGAGCTTGCGGGCCTCGACGAGGTCGGCGTCTGTGGCGGCATTAGTGCCTGCAGCTGTCTCGATGAGAGCCTCTGCCTGAAGCAGGAGGATATCGGCATAGCGGATGAAGATGAAGTTGAGCGAGCTGCAACCCCATGGGAAACCTGCGAGAGCATTCTCTGGAGCCTCCCAAGCCTTCTTGTTGCTGTATTCGCCATAGACATCGTAGGCACGGCACCAGCCCTGAGTGTAGGTATGTCCACGCCATGGATAGCCGATGCGGCCGACAGTGAAGTCGAGGCGAGGGTCGATGGAACCGTCGTAGTTCTCTGTCACGTTGACATCATTGAATGTGCCGTCGAGCAGCGGCAGGCCGGTGCGTGTGTCAGTACGGAAAGCGTTGACAAGGTTCTGTGAGCCATAGAAGAAGTCGTCGCCCTGACCGTAGAGGTTGCCGTCGCTGTATGTACAGTTGAGCAGGTTAGACCAGTTGATGTGTGCGTTGTCTGATGCAGTTGATGTCTGGAGTGCGAAGATGGATTCAGAGCCGTTGTTGAAGGCAATCTTCGACATATCGCCGAAGTTGTTGTAAAGAGAGTATTGCTGGCTTGCAATGACTGCGCCGGCATTGGCCTTGACACCTTCCCAGTCGGAAGTGAAGGCGCAGACCTTTGCGAGAATAGCCTGTGCTGTAGTCTTTGTGATACGTCCTGTGCTGGCTTTCTGTGCGGGAAGCACAGCAGCAGCCTCCTCAAGGTCTTTCTTTATGAACGAGAAGATCTCCTCACGTGAATACTCGTCGTTGGTCTTTGTGTTCGGGTCTTCGTTCTCTGTGAAATATGGTATGCGCTTGAAGATGCGTATGAGGTCGAAGTAGTACCATGCGCGCAGGGTCTTCAGCTCGCCGAGAATCTGTTCGGCATTGTTCACTCCGCTTGCTTTCTGTACCGCCTTCATGGCACTGTGTACACGTGACAGCGCGTAATAGTTGTTCTGCCACTTGTTCAGGCAGCTGACATTGTCAGAGGTTATCTCGCTTACCTCAAGCAGGTGGATGTTCTCCTCCATGCTTGTGCCGCCACCTCCTTTATAGGCGTCGTCGCTGCGGACATCGAATATCCAGTTTGTCGTAGGACCAGCGAATGCCTCGTTGTTTCCGTAGAAGTGTGCCTCGAGACCAGCGTATGCAGAAGCTACAAGGCCATCTACCGACTTGTCGTCGAGCTGCTCTTCTGTGAACTGTCCCTGTGGAACAGTATCGAGCATATCTGAGCATGATGCTACAGCAAAGCCCATTGCTGCTACCATCATTATATTATATAGCTTTTTCATTGTTGTCATTATATTTTATATTGATGTATTAGAACTGTACATTGAGACCCATTGAGAATGTGCGGGCACGTGGATAAGGACCATTGTCGATGCGTGCGCCATAGCCGCCAAGTGGCACCTCAGGGTCAAGACCAGAGTAGTTGGTGATGGTGAACACGTTCTCCACCTGAGCGTAGATGTTGAGAGAAGAGAGGCCGATTGTCTTCATCCACTTCTGGTCGAAGTTGTAGGCGAGCTTGATGTACTTGCACTTCAGGTATGAGCCATCCTCAACAAAGTAGGTTGACATACGTGTCTCGTTATTGTCGTCAACAGTGGTGAGGGCAGGGATGCTTGCGCCCTTGTTCTCTGCTGTCCATGCGTTGAGCACACCCTCGCCACGGTTTGTGTATGTGTTGCCGTAGGTCATGAACTCCAGCTGCTTGCGCGTGCCGTTGTAGATGTCAAATCCAAACTCGCCAGAGAAGAATGTCGAGAGCGACCAGTTCTTGTAGCTTGCGCTGAGAGTAAGACCCATAGCGAGGTCAGGATTTGGATTGCCGATGATGCAACGGTCGTTCTCGTTCACCTCACCGTTGCCGTCGATGTCGCGGTACATCAGGCGGCCTACACCCTTACCCGGCTGGATAGCGTGGTTGGAAACCTGGTCAGCGTCCTGGAAGATACCGTCGCAGATATACCCGTAGTAAACGCCCATTGGCTGTCCCTCAATCAGACGGAAGTCGCCACCGATGACGCTTACCTCGTCGTTGAGTTTCACAAGCTCGTTGCGGTACATGGAGAAGTTGAAGCTTCCGTCCCAAGAGAAGTCGCCATACTGCGGAGAGTGGTAGCCGAGATTGAGCTCCATACCATGGTTCTTCATCTCACCTGTGTTCATGAATTTCGCTGCATTCTCACCAGCTACAGAGAGCACGGGAGGAATGGTTATCATGTCCTTGGTGTTCTTCCAGTAGTAATCGAACGACAGGCTTACGCTGTTGCCGAAGAGAGAGGCGTCGATACCAAGGTTCGTCTGTGTCGTTGTCTCCCATTTCAGGTCAGGGTTGCCAGTTGTCAGCACCTTGATACCGCTCACTGTTCCAGTGCCTGTGCCGTTGAGGTCGTAAGCGCCGTTGCCCACATCGTATGTATATGTTGAGAAAGCGGCATAGTTGTTTGCGATGGCAGAGTTACCGTTCTGTCCCCATGCCAAGCGGACTTTCACGTTGTCGATGATGTTGTTCTTCTTCCAGAACTTCTCCTCGCTCAAGCGCCACGCTCCTGAGAAAGCAGGGAAGATGCCAGAGTTGTTCTCCTTGGCGAGACGTGAGGTCTGGTCGCGGCGGAGTGTGGCAGAGAAGAGGTAACGGTCAGCGAAGTTGTAGTCAATCTTTCCGAAGAGAGAGAAGAGGGCCCACTCCTGCTTGCCTCCGCCGTTGGTCTGTGTGCCAGAGCCAGAGCCGAGCTGCATATAGTCTGAATCCTCGAAGGCGTAGTCCTTACGCATCGCTGAGATATCCTCGAAGTTATACTTTGTCGCCTCTGTACCGGCAAGAACTGTGAAGTGATGGTCTTTGCCGAGGTCGAAGAGATAGTTGGCAGTGTTTGTCCATGTGTATGTGTCACCCTCACCGTATGCTCTCGATACGGAGCGGTTGATTGACGGGTCGTCAGGGCGCACATTTCTTCCAAGTGTCTTGCTCAGATACTGTACGTGCTCAATACCCACATTGCTCTTCAAGGTGAGACCCTTGATAGGCATAATCTCTATATAGGCATTGCCGAAGACACGCCAAGAGGTGTTGGTGTTGTCGCGCATGTTGTAGAGTGTCTGCACAGGGTTGTCAATGTCAGAACCGAGGAGGGCTGATGGGTCTGCAAACACACCGTCTGCTGAATAGACAGGGATGGCAGGGTGCTGGCGCATAGCAGAATAAGGTATTCCACGGTCGCCATTAGTGTCGGCACCACGGTTGCTCCAGCGAGCCACCATAAGGTTCTCACCCACTCTTACATATTTGCTGAAGTTATAAGTAGAGTTTACACGTCCTGAGAATCTCTTGTAGAACGTGTTGTCCATAAGGCCGTTCTGGTCGATATAGTTTGCAGAGAAAAGATAACTGCCCTTTTCTGAAGCGTTAGAGATGCTTGCAGATAGGTTCTGAGTCCATGCCGAGCTGTAAACCTCATCCTGCCAGTCGGTATTGGCTGTGTTTACACCATTGATTGACGGAACGAGCTGAGGTGTCGCTCCTGTTCCGTAAAGTGACGCTGCTGCTGTCGGGGCGATGCCGTCGTTGGCACATGCCTGCCAGTAGGCCTGTCCCCACTGCTCAGCAGAGAGGGTCTTGAATGTCTTTGCCACTGTCTGCATAGCCGCATTGTAGCTGAGGTTGATTGACATCTTGCCCTCCTTGCCCCTCTTGGTGGTTATGACTATAACGCCGTTGGCGGCACGGCTACCGTAGATAGACGCTGAAGAGGCATCCTTCAGAACCTGTATTGACTCGATGTCGGCAGGGTTGAGCGAGTTGAGGTTCTCTGTGGTAGCCACACCGTCAATGACATAGAGTGGGTCACAGGCGTTCACGGTGCTCATACCACGCACGCGGATGGAAGAACCACCGCCGCCAGGTGATGCATCTGTGACGATGTCAACACCAGGGAGTTTGCCCTGCATGGAGTTGAGCATGTTAGGGTCGCTCTCACTCTTAGGTCCCTTCATGTCCATCACAGCCACTGCACCTGTAAGGTCAACCTTACGCTGCACCTGGTAACCGGTCACTACGACCTCCTGAAGGCTCTGTGCATCTTCCTTAAGCACAATTCTCATGTCTTTTGCAGCAGGAAATTCCTGGGTGACATAGCCTATATAGCTTACAGAAAGAATGTCGCCGTTATTCACGTTGATCTTGAAGTTACCGTCAATGTCTGTCACAGTGCCATTCGATGTGCCTTTCTGCATTACTGTGGCTCCTATGACTGCATCGCCAAAATTGTCGACGACAACACCCGTCGCCTCGAAACTCTGGGCTTGTAGCGTGGTGCTTACTATAATAAATAGTGCGCCCAATAGTAAACTTTTGATTTTTTCCATAGATGAAATGCTTGAGATTTGTTAGGATTATTTTTCTGCCCGCAAAATTAACCCATGTCAATCTGTATGGTGTTAAAAAAACGTTCCTGGAATATGACTTTTGATACAATGTATCATTTTTTATGGACAATGTACGTTTTTTTTAAAAACAAGAAAAGTAGAGGGAGAGGATTGTTTGGATGCTATATATTGCGTATAAATCTGAGGCGAAGTCAACAAAAGAATCTCGCCTTTGCACATGAACCTGTGATATGCTGGGTATGGAAAACGAGGGCGGAGCCAACTTCCCTTTTAGCTATATAGGCTGGGAACGGGTGTCTCTGACAGTGGCTCGTCCCCCTCCTCCCTCAGCCTAATATATTGCCCTGTAGATATGCGACAGCCTGCATCTCTCCCCAGGGCCAGATGTTTACATACGTGTGCATCTGGACTGGGGAGAGGTGCAGGCTTATCTGTCTGTATTCGGCCGCTTATCTTATAATGGAGCTAAATATCTTAATGGAGCTAAACATCTGGCATATAATTCTTGAAAAGCGACATGCCCGTCAATTGCTCTCTCCATGATATGCATAACAAACATATTATAGCACGAAAGAGTGGCAGCCTGGATAACCGCATGAATTACATCAGGCTGAGGGAGAGCCCGACGAGCGTGTCTCGCCTGGTGTGATGCCATATTCGTCACGATAGCACTTCGTGAAATACGATGGTGCGCTGAACCCGCAGGCATAGGCTATCTCAGACACTGTCATGTCAGTTTCCATGAGCATCCGCCGTCCTTTTTCTACCCTTGCCTTGCGCAACAGCTCGACAGGCGACAGTCCCGTCAGAGCCTTCACCTTGCGGTAGAGCTGCACACGGCTCATCCCTATCTCCGCGCATAGAGGCTCCACACCGAAGTCAGCATTAGAGATATTCTTCTGCATGATGCCGTCAAGGCGCTTCATGAAGGCGCTGTCGCGGGGTGATGGTACAGACTTCTCTACAGCCACAGCCGCGGCGGACTCTCCCTTCTGTGTATCATTGGCAGAGGCGTCATTGGGGGTGTTGGCCTCAGAGCTGAATGCTTTGCGCAGCGCATGGCGTGAGGCGAGGAGATTCTCTATGCGTGCAAGCAGTAATGATGATGTGAACGGCTTGGTGATATAGGCATCAGCACCATGCAGATATCCTTCCACGCGGTGCTCGTCGAGCGTGCGTGCTGTCAGCATCAACACTGGGATATGCGATGTCACAGTGTCTGCTTTGACATTGCTGCACATCTCCAGTCCGTCCATTACTGGCATCATGACATCGCTTACAATAAGGTCGGGCACTATCTCCTTTGCCCGCTCATAGCCCTCTTTGCCGTTAGCGGCGAGGGTGACATTGTATTTCTCCTGTAATATAGCCACAAGGAGCTTGCGAATGTCGGCATTGTCGTCGACGACAAGCAGCACAGGCTTATCGTCGTCCAGAGTGGTTGTCGCCTCTACCTGCTCGGTATTTACCTCTGTCTCAGACTCTCCAGCAGACTGTTGTCCGGATGCTGTCGTGTCAATATTGCCTATCTTCCTGAAGTCGAGTATCTCATCTACGAGCTTTGTCAGGGCCTGCATATTCCTGTGTATCATGTCCACGAGGCTGCGTTTCTCTCCCTGTATGCTCGTGTCGGCATAGAGCTGCTCTGTCGGCCCTGCTATGAGAGTCAGCGGTGTCCTCAGCTTGTGTCCGACATTGGTGAAGAATACCATGCGTGCGTCGGCCATATCCTCCAGTTGGCGGTATAACCGTGAGAGCTCGTCATTACGCTGGCTCAGTTCCTCATTGAGTCGTGCCTTGGTAAGGTAAGACCGGTAGGTGAGGAGTGTGAGCGTGATGATTATAATTAAAATCGCAATAGCAGCTATTATCACTTTGCGCTGCATGTTCACCTGAGAGAAATACTCATCCACCTTGCCATAGAGAATCTCGAGCTCCTCACTCGCACGTTCCATCTCCTGATACTCCATAAGCATGATAGGGGCATACTCCTTGTCCACAACAGCTGAGTGGAGCGTTATCTTCCTTTCCGTCTTCTCTCCTGTCAGTATCTTACGTGCCAGGGAGAGCATCTCAAGCCCGTGTGTCGGGTAGATGTATGTCGCCTCTAGCCTGCCTTCCACTACATTCTCTATTCCGCCACCAGGGGTTGGCAGGCCGTCAACGCCATAATACTTAGTGCCGCTCATGCCATGCCGCTGGCAGACGGTGCGTGCGCCGAGTGCCAACCGGTCGTTGTGCCCGAAGATACAGTCAATCCTAATGCCCGGATTGCGCTTGATGATGTCCTCCATGGCTTTTTCTCCATACTCAGTCTTCCATCCGGCAATGTCTGATGTGAGCACCTTTATCTCTGGGTACTCACTTATCGCGGCTGTGAACCCACGATGCCTCTCTATGGCCGCTGATGAGCCTGCAAGACCTTTCAGCTCAGCCAGAGTGCCTTTACCCTCGAGTTTCCGGGCTATAAGATGTCCCATAGTATTGCCTATCTCGTAGTTGTCGGCACCCATATACATGGTATATTTGTCACTGTTGGTCCTGCGGTCGAAGATTATCACAGGTATTCCCTTGTCGTATGCCTTCTCTATGACAGGAGTCAAGGCATTGGCAGAGTTGGGCGAGACAATGAGCAGGTCAACACCATCAGCTATGAAGCGCTCTATCTGGCTTATCTGCTTCTGGTCGTCATCGTCGGCAGAGACTATGTCGAGCTGCATGTCGCTGTTGGCATATCCTCCTATTATAAGTTCTTTGTTGAGTTTTCCTCGCCATGCGTCTTCGCTGCACTGTGACACACCGATGTGCCATTTCTTCTCCTTGCTTGCGCATGAAGCGAGTAGGAGCAGCAACATTAGGGTGAATAATTTTACAATGGTCAGGTTTTTCATCAGGTATTGTTTATGAACAGGTGTTGTTTATGATCAGGTATTGTTTATGATCAGGTGTTGTTTATGGCTTGTTATATTTGTCGAGGAAGAGTCTTACTGCAGATGTGTATTCTTCCATGTGGTCATTATATGCCTTGGCGTGCTCGCTGCCATGGGCTATGAGCTTCTCTTTAGGCTGTGGCTTGGCATCGTACAGTGGTCTCATCATGCTGAACGGCACGAACGTGTCGGCATCTCCGTGTATGAAAAGCATCGGGCGGCGGCATCGGGCTACCTGCCTCAGAGGCGATGCCTCGCTGAATGACCATCCGTGTAATATCTTGCACAAGAGGCTTGTGGTCTGCATCAGCGGGAACGAATGCAGTGAGAACTGCTCTTTCAGCTGCAGGGAAAACTCGTCCCACACGCTTGTGTATCCACAATCCTCTATGAAGCATCTTACGTTCTCTGGCAGGCTGTCGCCTGACAGGCACATTGTCGTGGCGGCTCCCATGGAGACTCCGTGAACCACAATATCCGCCTTGCTTCCTTCTACGGAGAACATCTCTGAGGCTATCTCTATCCAGTGTCTCACGTCGTTCCTGTCCTTCCACCCCATCTGTATGTCGTCTCCCTCGCTCAGGCCATGTGCATGGAGGTCGGGCATGATGATGTTATACCCAAGGTCACGATGGTACATGCGCCCGAGATGTAGGAACTTGACAGCACAGTCCTTATATCCGTGTACAATTACGGCGGTGTGCCCTGAGGCCGAGTCTGCTCTGAGATACAGGGCATGATGTCTCTCGCCTGACGGCATCACGACGAAGGTGTCTCTCAATGCTCCACTCTCGCGCACGCTGTCAGTCCATGCTCTCATGTCAGGCATATGGCCGTATAAGACATTATATGCGCTGTCCGTGTCGTGGCGGTTAGGGTCGGGCGAGAGAGAATAGCTCAGCATATACATGCTCCCCGAGCCGATGGTGAGCACAAGGACAAACAATGTGATGACGATTGCATATAGGGTGTGTTTTTTCTTTCTCATAGTTTATTATAGTTATTGGCTGCATGCGCGGCCGGCTTTGTGACCTTACAGCAAACCGTTTGATATAGCAGCGTTCATCACTTTGATTTGCTGGTATATAGCCATCACCGTACAAAGATAAAGAAATAATTTGAATTCTGCAATATTTTTGCAGTTAAATATTGTTTTATATACAAACAGTCATCCCCATCTCTCCATGACAAGCTGCCCTCGCTTGCCTTGGAGAGATGGGGATATCAGTATATGGCTCTTATTGTGTTGTCCTTGCTCTTGTCTGGAGGAGTGCAGTCTATCTGTTCACGAATTTGCGTCCCTGGCTTATTATGATGCCCCTGGTATTTTTCCCTACACGCTGTCCATTGAGATTATACCATGCATCCGTCCGCACTTTCCTGTTGTTCTCAACAGTCTGTATGCCTGTGGTTGAGGCATAATCGACTGCCATAACGAAACATAGCTGCTCGCCTGCATTCGTGAACGTGAAGGCTCTCTTAGCATTGACAGGGAACGTCACGATATCCGGATTCTTTGTGTCCTTATACGATTTCAGTATTGTCGCTGTCTCTTCGGTGAATGTCTGCTCGTCGACAGCTGCCCAGTATGAGGGTCTGTTCTCTGCGTCTTTATTCACGTAGCTGTAGAATGTGACTCCGACGGCTGTCTTCCCCTCAGGGCATGTGAATGTGTTCTCTGCACCGTTTGAGAGTTTTATGCTCTTGTACTTTGTCCCATCGACAGTTATGTCTGATGCGGGGTCAAGTGTCTTTTCCGGGTTTCCTGTTATCTGCAGCGTTGCACCGTCGTCGAATGTGATGCTGTTCACCTTCCCTCCGGGATGATAATAGATTACAGTCTCCTCCTCGGCGGGTGGTGTGACAGGCGGATTGCTTCCACCGCCTGTTATCTCAGGGAAATACTCTGTGAATGCTCCGGCCATTGTTGTCAGCGCGTTGGCATTCTGTGCCTTTATATTCTCTTCCACGAGCGAGTTGCAGTAGACCTCAAGGTTGGTATAGTAGCCTTTCTCGTCGAGAGAGCATACCCTGCCGTCATTGGTATTGTTCGGGTCCAGTCCGTAGCGTGCCTCCCACTCGTCAGGTATTCCGTCCTGGTCTGTGTCAGTGGGAGCCTCAGTTGATGCCAGCTCTGGCCATCCGCCGGCCTCGTCCTGATTGTTTATGAATCCTTTCCCCTCCTGTCCTGCTCCGCTGTATTTTGCGGTGCCTGTCAGCACATCGTCTGTGATATAGCTGTCGTGGCTGTCACGTCGGTATGATGCTCCAGCGTAGCGTGTCACCATCTCATAGGCTTTCTGTGCTGTGTGGGTCGTGATATATCCGTAGGCTATCGGCTTCTCTATGCGCATGGTGTCCTTCGTCTCCTGTGTGTAAGTGTAGTCCACCTTGCTGTCGTTTATCTGGTTATACATACCGTATGTCCAGTTGTCAGACGTCACATCGCTGTATTTCGTGTTGACGTTTCCGTTGACATAGTATTTTCCCCAGACATGCCACATCTTGTCCCAATCATTTGGTTTGTCTGTGTCATGATGTGTGTATTCTGACGTCCTTATGCCTACGGCGGCTATGCGCATGCCCTTTGTCCCTGACGGTGTGCCAGGCCCTGGCTTGTAATAGTTGTTCACTATGTTCACTTTCATGCCTTCACCTCCATAGCATCCTTCTCCGCCCCAGTTATAGATGACATTGTTGCGGAGGTCCATACGCTCGTCGGTCTGTGTCGATGGGCGTGGGCCGAGACGTGGAGTGCGCGATGTGTGGTGAGCGAGAAGGTTATGATGGTATGATGCTCCTGAGCCTCCCCAGTTGCCTCCATATCCGTGGTTTCCTTTTGAGTGGCCTGACGCCACCATGCTCTGGTCGACATAACACCACTGCACGGAGATATTCTTCGAGCCATAGACCGACAGGCACTCGTCGACACTCCACGACACAGAGCAGTGGTCAATGACGATATTCTGCTGGTCCATACCTCCGAGTCCGTCACCCTCATGGTAGGCGACATTGCGGTTGCCGAGGCGGAAGCGCATGTATCGTATGATGACATTGCTCGTCGCGATGCTGAATGGATAGTCGGCTATGCAAACGCCGTCGCCCGGAGCTGTCTGCCCGAGTATGGAGACGTTGCCGTTCTTCAGCCTCAGCTCGCTTGTCAGGTAGATTGTGCCGGAGACATCGAAGACAATGGTGCGTTTTCCTGACTGGTTGCATGCATGGCGGAATGAGCCTGGCTGTCCGTCGTCTGTGAGTCGTGTGACATGATACACCTGGCCTCCACGGCCGCCAGTCGTGAAACGTCCGTGTCCCTCTGCTCCTGGGAAGGCGGGGGCTGATTCAAACTGTGCGTTCACAGCAATTGAAATGATGATAGTGAGCAGTGATAGTAAGATTCTTCTCATAAGAATACGATAAGGTCTTTAGTTAGTGTGTTTCTACATTAAGTTAACGCTGCAAAGTTAATTCTTTTTGTCAATTAAAACAAGTGATAGCGGACATTTTTACTCTTCAGATGAGAATATTTCTGATGAGTAGACAGCAAAACGGCTTTTTCATTATGAATTAACGTTTTTTATGGTCAATAGAATAGACTGGGAAAGAATTTATATCTATCTTTGCATAAGATTTGTTATTTACGAAAAGCTAACAAGTTCCAAACTATTATCATAATCTGCTTAATTTATAATCATAATTTACTTAATTTATAATCATATTTTACTTAAACTTTCTACTATGAAGAAAATCTTTACTCTTATCGCAGCCGCTTTCATGGCTGCAAGTGTTAACGCACAGGGAACATTTGCCCTGCAAAATGGAGATCCCGAATCAGCGGCAGGTACACAGGTAACATCCGTAGACAACATCATTTTCACATGGGGAGTAGCAGGTGATGATGGTTTCAAGGGTGGCAACAAGAAGAGCGAAGTGCTGAAGGATGCATTAGGCTCTACCGCTTATTGCGAGGGAAACGGAAAGAATGGTAAGTTAACAGAAGGCACAGTTTATTTTTTTGAGCCTTCAGTCAACGGCACGATCACTGTTGGTTTCGTACTCAATTCAGGCAAGGCGTTCTATGTACAGGATGTAGACGGCAACAATATTGATTTCACAGTCACAGACGCAGAAGGCAATGCTGTGGAGCTCACAAATGGTGGCAAGCTTGCAGATAAGCTTACTGGAGGACTTGCGAAATTCAATGTGACTTCAGGAAAGAAATACGCTGTTTATTGCACAGGCTCAAAACTTGGCTTCTATGGTTTCAAATTTGAGGGTGGCTCCGCATCTGTCAACGCCATAGAGGTAGACAAGAATGTCGACTCTCCAGCATACAATGTTGCCGGACAGCGTGTCAGCGACAACGCCAAGGGTCTTGTCATTAAGAACGGCAAGAAGGTTATCAGATAAGCACAAATCACAATGTAGCCCCGAATACTGAGCGGGCAACATGATGACACTATACAGGCGGACTGCAATGGATATGCGGTCCGCCTTATTACGTGCCCATTCTGGGAGTAAGAACCAGCACATTGCTCATGATAAGTCCCTGTATCTCACCATGAGGCCGTCACTTCCTGCTGGCTCTCGTGGCAGGGAATCCCTCCCCCATGTGTTATACGATAATGCCGGCAAGGCTATGCCCATATTACGCTGATGGTATATGGCATTGCCTTGCCGGCGTCATTTTGTTTCTCGTTGTGGCATATCATCATGCCACGTACGGGAGCCACATGCTGTTGTGGTCAGACCTCAGAGAAACGCTCTTTGGGAGCCTTGCAGAGCGGGCAGTGATAGTCCTCGGGCAGCTCGCCCTCAACCTCAGCCACGTAACCGCAAATCTCACACTTGTATTTTCTCGTTTCCTTAGCCTTTGGCTCCTCTTTCTCCTTCTCGTCTGGGACGTATGTCGGGGCGTTCTTTGGAGCCCTGCCTTTCACGACACGGTGGTAATACTCGTATGTCATAGGTGTCCCCTCGCCCTTAATCGTGTCCACGAGTCTCGCCATGACGACGATATGCGTCTCGTTGTCGACAAAGTTCAGTGCGTCGAGGATGAGGCGTCCGGCGAACAGGCCTTTCACGATAGGCGCCCCTCCAGCCATCTCCACGCCATACTCTGCATATTTGTCATTGTCGCGGCTTGAGCAGAATCCGAATGTCCCGATGACAGTAGGGTCCGTCTCCTCTGCAATGATGGATAGCGAGAAACGCTTTGAGCGCTGTATGGCCTGCAGCGTATAGTTGTCCTTGTTGAGCGATATGGCGAGGATAGGGTTCTGGCTTGTCACCTGGAAGCAGGTGTTTATGACACATCCCACAGGGCGCTCACCGTCCATTGCTCCCACGACATATAGGCCGTAAGTGAGCTTGAAAAGTACCGTGATGTCCATTTTCTGTTCTTTTCTGAAGGTTTCTGTTACGAGGTTTTTGTCTCTTTCACGGCTGATTCTCTGCTATGGTCTCAGCAATGTGTGCGTTGTTTATCACCAGTTCTCAGCTCTCACCTCGAAGTAGCTCTGTGCATGCTCGCATACAGGGCAAACCTCAGGAGCTGTCTTGCCGAATACAAGGTGTCCGCAGTTACGGCACTGCCACATTGTGTCGCCCTCACGTGAGAATACCACGCCCTTCTCTATGTTCTCGAGAAGTTTCAGATAACGCTCCTCGTGGTGCTTCTCGATAGCTGCCACACCTCTCATGCGTGCCGCTATTTCTGTGAAGCCCTCCTCCTCGGCCTCCTGTGCCATGCGGTCATACATGTTTGTCCACTCGAAGTTCTCGCCCTCTGCTGCTGCCTTGAGGTTAGACATTGTGTCCTTCACGCTGCCGCCCTCAAGATATTTGAACCATAGCTTTGCGTGCTCCTTCTCGTTGGCTGCTGTCTCCTCGAAGAGGGCTGCTATCTGCTGGTAGCCGTCCTTCTTAGCGCGCGATGCGAAGTATGAGTACTTGTTTCTTGCCATTGACTCGCCGGCGAATGCCTCCATGAGGTTCTTCTCGGTCTTTGTTCCTTTAAGCTCTTTCATAGTCTCTATATGTTATTTGGTTAATTATTATGAGTGCAAAGATAATAAGAAAAATATTATACTGCAAGTTTTTTGATTAAAAAATTTTACTGAATATGGAAAAATTACAATATTTTCTAATATAGCAATACAATATCTCTCGGCAAGGTATATAATAAGGTGCTGTTGCCTGTCTGGTATCTTTGTCATGACTCGTCTTGTGGTTCTGCTGGCAATGATGGTCTCGAATCGTCCATCCACCCCTCCAGTCCTGCAGAATGGCTCCCGGGACATGGGTGGAGACATGAATATCTCCTCCAGGACAATGAAAACTCCATGGCCGTCTCATTTTTCTCTACCAAAAAGGCAGGAAGTTCAATAATAATATGTAAATTTGCAGATTGTAACCTGTATTGACAGTAATAATAACAACGAAAAATAATGAAGAAAAATGTCGAGACCATCTGCATTCACGGCGGATGGAAACCAAGCAAGGGCGAGCCACAGCAGCTGCCTATCTACCAGAGCACAACATTCAAATACGACACGAGCGAGCAGATGGCCCGCCTTTTCGACCTCAAGGACGAGGGCTATTTCTACACACGCCTCGCCAATCCCACCAACGATGCGGTGGCAAAGAAGATTGCAGCGCTTGAGGGCGGAGTAGGAGCGGTATTGACAAGCAGCGGACAGGCTGCCAATTTCTATGCTGTCTTCAATATCTGTGAGGCTGGCGACCATTTTGTCACATCAAACACCATATACGGCGGGACATACAATCTCTTCGGCGTGACGATGAGAAAGCTCGGCATAGAGTGTACATTCATCGACCCCGACTGGGATGATGAGCGCATAGAGCGAGCCTTCCGCCCGAACACCAAATGCTTCTTCGGAGAGACGATATCCAACCCTGGAGGCAATGTGTTCGATATAGAGCGCTTCGCGAAGATGGCCCACAAGCATGGCGTGCCCCTCATTGTCGACAACACCTTCGCCACACCTGTCAACTGCAGGCCATTCGAGTGGGGCTGTGACATAGTGACACATTCCACAACGAAGTATATGGACGGACATGCCACACAGGTAGGAGGCTGTGTCGTCGACTCTGGCAATTTCCCATGGGAGGAGTATGGCGACAAGTTCCACGGACTAACCACTCCCGACGAGTCGTACCACGGACTGACATACACGAAGTCGTTCGGGAAGATGGCTTACTGCACGAAGCTCGTCAGCCAGCTTATGCGCGACCTCGGCAGCATACCGGCTCCACAGAACTCTTTCCTGCTGAATATCGGTCTGGAGACCCTCGCCCTGCGCATGAGACAGCACTGTGCCAACGCGCAGAAGGTGGCAGAATGGCTTGAGCGGAACGACCGCGTCAGCTGGGTGAACTATGCCGGACTGCCATCAAACAAGTATCATGCCCTCGCACAGAAGTATATGCCCGACGGCACGTGTGGAGTGATAGCCTTCGGACTGAAGGGCACCCGTGAGGATGCCATACGCTTCATGGACAATCTCGAGTTCATATCCATCGTCACACATGTGGCCGACGCACGCACGTGTGTGCTTCATCCTGCCAGCCATACCCACCGCCAGATGTCTGACGAGCAGCTGCGTGAGGCTGGTGTTGCCCCCGATCTCGTACGCCTCTCTGTGGGCATAGAGAATGCCGAGGATATCATTGCCGACCTTGAGCAGGCCATGAGCAGATAACGCCCGGCACATGACATCCGGCGCAACCTGATGACAGCCTCTTGCTGACAATACTCAGCAAGACATAAACGACAAGGCTTTCCCGCCTATGACAGCGTTGGCTGTCAGGCAGGAAAGCCTTTTTTCATGTCCATGTCCCGGTATTGCGCGAGGTCAGCACCTTGCTCCTGTAGTCGAGCGAGAAGATGTCAGAGACTATCATCGAGACATTCAGCTCGCCACAGAGTGAGCGCATGGCATAGTTAGTCAGTCTGGCCTGGCGCAGCAGCGTGTTGCCCATTGATGTCGCGCTGCATTTGGCTCCCACTGTGAGATGTCCCATGAACATCGCGTTTTTTAGTATATGCTGATGAGAGATACCGATTCTGATGATACTATTCTGATGCTTTCCCAACAGAATCCTTGCCTTTCCTGCTGCTTATGTCGTATTTTTGCGCCTTCTATATGAATTCTATGGGTGGAGTGTAAGTGCTGGTAAATCAGATGATTGTAAGTTTTTGGTTTTGTTTCTGTCAGCACGGCGATATATAAAAGGTACTGAATGAGGAGCTGAGAGCTACTGAATGGGCTTCTCAGCCAGTATCTCAGACAACTTATTTTGTTGTCAATAGGGTGGGGGAAAAGTCCCACTGCTGTGTTCGAACATCAAGAAAAGCCCAATAATACCCTCTTGCTGGTCTTGTTTATGCCTTAAAACTCATCTTTCGCTGCCTTTTCGTGATGACGACACCTTATGTAGTTATAATACAGTGTTTTCAACCACCTGACACTCTCTTGTAAACAGAATAGCAATACACTTATCGTCATTCATCCCATGTTTTACCCCACAGAAATGATATCTTATTCTATTCAATGATTGTCCCATACAACCAAGACATCATAGACAGACGAAATGAATGATGGCGTGCCAGGTAATTCTGACACGCCATCATGATAATCTGAATGTCGGGTTGATGCTTATATCTGACAGTATGAGCCAGAGTGGAAAAGCCTGTTATCTCTCTATCTTGACCTCGACAGGACGCTCTATTGTCTGCTTCCAGTCTTTCAGGTGGCTGAACCATGCCTTGCTATCGGCGAAACCGAAGGCCTCCATGTCACATGTCACGGTGAACCAATATCTCAGGCTGTCTGTCTCTGTCTGAACCAGAGCGACATAAGCCTGGTTGGGCAACGATGGCTTCCCGTCGGTGAAATAGCTGTCGCCGCGGTAGTTATCCTTCGGCACACAGACGCCAAGACCCACTGTATGGACATCATAGACCTCAGGGTTGTTGCCCGCCATAGCTGTGCCCCAGCAGCCGCGCAGACCGCTCTTGTCTGTCAGCTCCTCAGAGCCGACGATGTCTGTCACACCAGTCGAGAGCATGAGGTCGGGGACAGGGCGTGAGAAACGCACGTCGACACAGACATCCCTGTGGCCGGCGTAGAGGATGAAGCGTGTCCGTATGTCTACCGGGCGGCTGTCTTGGGATGGCCTCCAGCCACGGTTGACAGTCTCGATGATGGCTCTGACAGGGCCGCTCGCAACCATTGTGTATGTGCGCGACTTGACATTCTCGAACATGACAGAATGCTTTCCGTCCCATCCGTGGAGCGTTCCGCAGCCGTAGGTCGAACCGGTATAAAGCACATCATCGCCATAGATACCGGCTTTCTGCTCCTTCGTGGGATAGAAATTTGTAACCGGTAGCTCTATCTGGCGCTGGCGGTGGCCGTAGTAGTCGACACTCTGGCGGTGGTCAGCGTATATGCGGAATCCCACAAGCTCGCTCTCCAGAATAGGGCCGTGAGGGAAGATATACTGGTAGGAATTGCTCGATGCCGGCATTGTGACCGATGTTATGGGCAGATGCTTTGATGATTTAGCGTTGCGGTCGCGTATGGATATGCTCGCGTATGTCCGTGGCTCGTATGTCCGTGGCTCGCCGCTGTCTGTCAGTGTCACTACGGCTGTCGCCTTCTCCTTCTTCCCTAAGTCAGCCACAAATGCCAGCTCGTCAGCGATATCATCACCGTCAAGGTCGTCAAGCTGGCAGGCTATCTCCTTCCCGCCGATAGTGACCATGGCGCTACGGATAGCCTCACGGCCGCCAGCTTCCTGTAACAGACTGGGAGAGAGCGTGGAGAGATCTATGACAACAGGCACATCTGTGCGTGGAGTGGAGAGGGGATTGGAGAGCCGGACGTTGAATGTCGATGTGCCGGCCGATGCTGTCAATGCTCCTGTGAGCAGGACAAGCAGAAGGGGGAGTGTGGTCTTTCTCATAGTTATAGTAAGATTCTTTCTTGTCTGGTTGTTGTCTGTTGGAGGGGCTGGGGCAGCCTGCCAGCGTTCGGGAAGCTGACGCTTCCGTGGCAGGGGAGGGCAGGGTGGGGCCTCACAATGTCATACGTTGAAGGGCTTTACAGATATTTAGCCATGCCTAACTGCCATCCCTTCAGCTTCCAGTCGTATGGTTCACCGCCCTCTGACTTGCCTGCCGACGAGCATGGGAAGGTGTAGTTGGCTTTCACCTCTATCCTTTTCAGGAGCATGACACCTACGCCGGCATTCACCGAGATGTCTGCCGATTTCCATTTGTAGTTGTACTCGGTGATGCTCTTGTCGCCGATATTCCATGATATCTGTGGTCCGGCAAAGAGGAATATGCTCGCATTGTCGCCGAAACCGAATCCTTTCCTCAGGTTCAGAGGTATAGAAATGGCCTTCCGCTTGATGTTGGGACCTTTATCTCCTGTAGGGTAGTCTGCTTGGTCGAAATAGATATCGGGGTCGGCCTCAAGCTGGTTGTAGAGCAGAGAGGCGTCGATGTCGAATCCTAAAGGCAGACCTAACTTCAGCGTTGGGCCAAGGTAGAAACCTGTCTTGCTTATTCCTGATATATCGGCAATAGAGACATTTGTCACATTGATACCTCCGCGTATGCCGAATTTTATGCCTGCCGACGCGCTGACTGTGGCGAGAAGCAGGGTAAGGGCGATGATTGTCTTTCTCATTGTTTATGGGTTTTTGTTCGTGTGATTCTTTGTGTCGGATGGTGAGCGTCAGTGTCTTGTGTCACAAATCGCTCTGTCTTGAGAGCCATGCTGTTATGACACCCACGCATCTATAAGCAAAAATGGAAACCGGATTGTTGCCTGCACCGCATGCTGCGGCATTGTCCCCGATTCCCATTTCTCTCTCTGTTATGATGTCTGACGTGACATCCTTCGAGGCACGACAGGGGCTCTTCAGCTCCGTGTTGTGCCTTCCTGGTGACAGATGCCTACTGTCAGTGGCGCTCACGTCTTACTGTGACGCGTGCCGAGCCCTGCGGGCTGCTTGTCTTCGGCCCCTTTGTCTTGGCCTTTGAGACAGTTGTCTTGTTGCCACGGCGGTTTGTCGTGCGGCTCTTCTTCACGGCCTTGGCGTCGGCTGTCTTTGCCTTAGCGATGCTGTCGAGCGAGTCACGCTTGGCTTGGTCGCCATAGACATTCTTCTCGAATGCGGCAAGCTCAGCCTCTATGCGCTGCTGCTCTTTCTTCAGGGCAGAGTCGTTGGGGCAGTACTGGGCAAGCGTGCGGCCGAGCATGTTGTTCGTCTTGTATATCTCGCCCTTATACATGTTCTGTGTGAAATAGTCGTCGGCGGACATCACAGCGGCGTTGTTGACATCTGATGTCATGATGGTCTGCTTGGAGAGATATGGCGCGAGGTCGTCATACTTCATCCAGAAGAGTGGATATTTTGCCGCTCCGTCGCCGAAGTCATCCTCTCTCGACATTATCGGGCAGATGGCGATGACTTTCTTGTGGAATGTAGCTGTAGCCTGGTCATAGTATGCTGACTCCTTTATATAATATGACTTCACCTCGCGCGACGGGATGTCTGAGTTCTCCATACGCAGGCGGCCGTTGACACGCTCATAGTATATGTGGTAGTTGTCGAGAAGTGTCAGCGGGCGGACACGTGCCGAGTCGTTGAAGACCTCATTGCCGTCAAGACGATACTCATAGGCCGGGACACGCCCCGAGAGCATCAGCTTGAAGATGTATGTGAAGAAGTTCATCTTGCCGTCTGTCGGCTCAACAGGGTAGTAAAGGCCGGCGTTGGCATTGTCCATGAGGTCCAGCTCACGGTATATGTCGCGGCGCCATACGACATCCTCGTCCATGACTGCCGATGTCGGGAAGGATATCTCCGCACGTGTTGTAAGTGCGCCGTTCTGTGTCTTCTGTTGTGACTCCTGGGCCTGGTTGCGGCGCATCTTGGGCTGTGCCATGGCTGCTGTCGCTGCCAGGCTGATAAGGAGGGCTATTATCAGAATTTTCTTCATGTTCCCTTTGGGTTTTATTCTGGGTTCTGTTTTGTTGTCGTTATTGTGTGCCCAGCGGCGTCTTCCGCGGCCGGTGGCTCTCTATGGGGTGTCATTATGAGTCTTCGGCCTGTTTAAGGCACTGCATGTGGCGGGCTGTCGCTCTCGTCACTTTACTATGATTTCCATCGATGCGGGCAGCTTGCGGGCTATGCCGTCAGGGCCGATGGCTGAGATGCGCGAGATGTAGAAGCGCTTGTTGCGCGATAGTTTGCGGAATGCGTCGCGCTGACGGGCTGAGAATGAGGCGCCGTCGCTGACCATCGGCACGGCATTGCCCATATTGTCGAAGAACACTGCCTCAAAGCCTGTCACGCGGAACTCTATGTCGAGAAGACCGTCGTCAATGGCGGCACGGATGCCTTTTGCATCCATAAGGGCCGACTTAGACAGGCCGCCGCCACGGAAACGGTCGTTGCCCATGGCGATATATGCTGTCGGGTCAGGAAGTTTGCGCACATGGAATGTGTACTGGCCCATCTGCTGGGCATGACCTGTCTGTAGCGATGATACGGTGATGGTGACGTCTTTGCCTACTGATGCCGGGCGGGCGATGTACTTTCCTGGACCTACTGGCTGGAGAGTTCCGCCTGTCATCGTCGCCGTGACCTTATTGAGCGGAACGCCTGGCACAGAGATGCTGATAGGGTTGGAGTAGCCTGCATAGAGCACATTCATAAGGTCGGCAGAGACTGTTGCAGACGGGTCGACTACCGTATACTTCTGCTCGAAGTCACGACGGATGGTCTCGCCGTTGCCGTTCTGCATCGTGATGTAGCCCGAGAGGGTGAAGTCGCCGGTGCGTGTCGCTGTCATCTCGTATGTGTTGCGTGGCAGACTGACTTGTCTCCCGCCAATGTATATCTGTGGCTGCTGTGTCGTGTCGACTGCTGCCATAACTATCTGTGCCGAGAACTTGTCGCCGCGGACGATGGTCTGTGCGTTAGGTATGACAAACGCTGACAGCTTGTTGACACGTATATCCTTCACGTCGATATTGCTGACAAGAGTGTGGAGCACCTCGCCCTCTGCATAACGGACATCGCTCTGGAGCTTGGAGAGAAGCGTGACGGCTGCTGCCACGGGCATGCCCTCAAACATGTATTCCTCCCAGTTCTTGTTCAGAGGGTTCGCCTTTCCGTGAATCTGTGTCGTAAGGTTGCTCTCGATGATGGCACGCTGGTTCTTGTCGGTCACCATAGTCAGTATTCTTGTCCTGAAGCTGTCTATGGCTTTGCGCAGGGCTTTGCCGCGTCCTGTCCCGGGAGCGAGCATAACCTGGTTGGCTGCCTCAAGGTCATCCTTGCGCTCTATGTTGTTTATGTCGCCGTCAGAGCCGTCGGCTTCCTTGACGATAGCTACCTTGAGGTCCTGCGCGAGGTTGTAAAGTGAGTCGCTCATCGCCTTTACGGCTGTCGCTTTCTCAAACCACTCACGCACCTTCTGGGGGTTTGCCTTCATCTGAGCCTCAAAGTCTTCGTATATCGCACTGTTCTGCTTCGAAGAGTTGTCTGTAGTGCGGTTCAGACTCTCCTCCACGATAGTAAAGCCGTCGAGAACCTCGTTCGAGATATTCATCGCCAGCATTGCCATCAAGACGACATACATGAGGTTTATCATCTTCTGGCGGGGAGAGACATAGTTCTTTTTTATTGCCATTGTTTCTTGTAGTGGGTGATGGTGTCAGGGGTGACACATAATGTGACCGTGTGTGATGCCTGCAGCCCTCTGCCATGTGCTCCTCTGGCTGTGCTGCTTCCTGTCTCATGCCACATGTTTTGTCATGTGGGGGGTGTATATGGAAGCGCGCGTCATTTCACATTTACAGACATTGCCTCTATCATGCGTGCATAGATAGCGTTGAGGTCTGACATCTGCTGTGCCAGACGCTGTGTCTGGGCGTTTATCTCGTCCTGTGTCGTCATCTGCTGCGACGCTGTCTTGAGCAGCATCTCGTAGACTCTCGATATGCCTGTCAGAGTGCGGTTGAGGTTCTCCATCTCCTCTGAGTCGGTCGTGATGCGCTGGCTCTGTGCCGCAACCTTGAGCAGAAGCTCGTTCAGCTCGTTCAGACGGTCGACGTATGTCGTGGTAGCCTCTTCCATATCCTTTGCGGTCTCTGGTGTCACAGCAGGGGCTGGAGCGCCTATGATGACAGGTGAAGCCTGCCCTGCTGCTGCCGGTGAGTCTGTGACAGCGCCCACAATACCAGTCTGCACGCCAGTGTTGCCACCCTCACTGGCCGCTGCCATGCCCTGTGGGACTGTCCCTCCGCCTAACACAACGACAGGTGAGCCCTGTATGCCTGATGCTTGCGATACCTCTTCTGGTAAGAGGTCATCATTCTCTTCAAGCTCGTCGTCCTCGTATTCTCTTGCCAACTGCTTGGCCAGCTCTGTGTCTGTGGCCAGCTCGCGGCCGTCAGAAGTCTTGTCGAAAGGACGGTCGAAGGCGGCTATGAAGAACACGAAGACCTCTGTGCCCATGCCTATGAAAAGCATGGCGTTAGCGCCTGGAAGGTGTGTCAGCTTGAACAGTGTGCCGAGGATGACTATCGAGGCACCCCATGAGTAGGCATAGTTCATGAATGTCTGGCCGGCTACGCTGTCCATCCATTTCTGAAGGAGGTAGATGATGTTGAATTTGCTGTATTTTGCCATGATTGTTTCTCCTTGTTTTTGTTGCGTATGACGTGGTGCTCCTCTCCATCTGTTGTTCCTTGACGCTACAGTCAGGAGGGTTTCTGCACATGTCTCTCAATGTCGTTTATTTCTTGCGCTTCTGCTGCTTGAGGTTTGTGTTTGACGAGCTTGCCAATGAGCGGACACATCTGAAGCCTACATAAGAGCGTGGCATATTCTGGTATTCCCATGAGCGCCATGCTGAGCGGATGAATGACTCGGGGTCTTTCCATGAGCCGCCTCTTACCGATTTCTTCTTCAGACGGTAGGGGTCCTCGAGCGCAGCCTTGTATTCAAGCTGTGGGTTGATATCGTTCATGGCCGTCACTCCTGCCTCTGTGTATACCGTTGAGGTCCATTCGGCCACATTGCCTGCCATGTCATACAGTCCGTTTGAGTTGGCTCCGTAGCTCCCGACACGGCTTGTGATGAGGTTTCCGTCCTGTGTGTAGTTGCCGCGGTCAGGCTTGAAGTTGGCGTAGAAGCATCCGTTCTCGTTCTTCGTGTTTGTCTCGTTCCATGGGAATTCTGTGCCATCCTTGCCGCGTGCGGCATACTCCCACTCGGCCTCTGTCGGCAGACGGTAGCGCTGGATATAGCGTGCCTGAAGGCCAAGGCCCTTGAGCAGGTATTCTGTGCGCCATGCACAGAAGGCGTTGGCTTGCTCCCATGACACTCCGACAACAGGATATTCGTTGTATGTCGGGTTTGAGAAGTAGTTGCGGAGGTATATCTCGTTGTCCGAGTTCTTAAAGTCGTTCACCCAGCACGTAGTGTCTGGGTATATGTTCACGATGTATGTGTTGAGGAAGTCCCATGGTCCGGTCAGCTGACGGTTTATCGTCTCGCGGACTATGTTGCCCTCGTCGTCTATGTACGCTGTGTCTTTTGATATCATTACCACCTCGTCAGGGTCTACGACAATATCCGTGTTGAGGTTGCGCTCGTTGGGGTTCATGCGGTTACGGCGCAGTGCTGCTGTCGTGTAGTCATAAACCTCGTAGCGGTAGTTCATCTGTGACGCGTCGAGAAGTTTCTCGCCTGTGGCTGGGTTTGTTATGTAGAGGCTCTCTATGGCGCGCAGCTCGTCCTCGTTAGGCTTTCTCGGCAGCTGTTTCTTCCAGTTGAGATGAGGGGTGATAGGGTTGCCCTGCTTGTCCTCTGTTATCATGTATGACTCGTCGCCAGCATACTGGGGGTCGGCCAGACGTGTGCGGAGAATGGAGTCACGCACCCATTGTACAAACTGCTTGTACTTTGAGTTCGTCACCTCTGTCTCGTCCATCCAGAATCCATCTACGCTTATCTCCCTGACAGGGACATTCTTTCCCCACAGTGAGTCTTGGTCCTCAATGCCCATTTTCAGGAATCCTCGCTTCACGAGTGTCATGCCGTAGGGTGTCGGCTCTGTGAATCCCTTGCCGCCACCGACGCCGACAACCTCGCCGCCACCGCCTGTTGATGAGATGCCTTTGCTGCTCATACACGCTGACAGTGCCGCTGCCAGGGCGCAGCATATTATTATATGTATCTTCTTCATAATCGCTGTTGTTTGTATATTTCTATATTCCACATCCCTTGTCTGCTTTGTATGACAGGGGCGATATGTTGTTTTTTTTCTTTCTTGTTGTGTCTTCTGTATGGGTTATGCTCGTATCGTTTGTGTTAGCGGAGCTTCACTTTTCGTCACGCATCATTCCATCGCGGCCCATACCTCATTCCGTCTCGGGCTGTGCATCATTCCATCGCGGTCCATACCACATTCCGTCTCTGGCTGTGCATCATTCAGTCTCCGGCTGTGCATCATTCCGTCTCGGGGCATGTACACTGTCATGTCTCAGAGTATTCTGACCGCCTTGTGGAGGTTCTTGCCCTTCTTTATGAGGTTTAGGTCCATCTGGTATCCGACGAACAGCTCGTGCGAGCCATTGCCTATACTCATGCCGTTGGTGTAGGCCTCATAGCTGTATCCGACGTTTATTCCGTGGAATTTTGTGCCGAGAAGCAGTGTGACAGAGTTTGTCGGGCTGTATGACAGACCCCCATAGAATGATTTCCTGTCCGATGTGTAGACAAGTCTTCCCGTCACGTCTGCCCTCCACATGACCCCGTCAGTGCGGCCTATTGCCGATGTCTTCAGCTGCAGCAGGGGATTCCTGAGGCGTATGGTGTAGCCTGCGGTGGCATAGTATGTGGCGTCAATCTTAATCTCGTTCACCTCGCCCAGCAGAACCTTTGGCGATGTCAGATGCTGGGCCGATAGTCCTACGTAGAAGTCCTTAACCTTATAGTATATGCCGGCTCCGAGGTCAAGCGTGTTGCCGTTCACCTCAGAGCCTGTGAAGGCAGGGTCGCTCGAGTCTTCAAGGTCGGCCTTCGAGCCGTCAAAGTTCTCTGACAACAGGCCGGCTTGTATGCCGATGCCCAGCTGTCCTCCGAACATCTTCAGCTTTGCCGAGTACTGTGCAGAGAGCCTCATGTGGTTGAAGAGGCCTAAGCGGTCGTTCATGAACTGCAATCCGACACCGTGCATGGAGTTCATTATCATCACGGGCATATCTGCCGATATGTATGCCGTCTGTGGGTTGTGCTCGAATCCTGCCATATCCATGGCGTAGGCTGCGGTGATGTTCATCTTTGTCTCCTTGCCTGCAGCAGCGGGGTTGAAGCTTGTCTCCATGTCATAGTAATGACTGAACAGCACGTCATACTGTGCTCTGGCCTCTGCCGAGAAGGCCACAGCGACTATCGCCAGTGTCAGGCGGAGGCATGACATGACGTGTATGGCGTGTGTCTGTATACTATATCCCACGACTCAATAACGCATCTCTGCGTGCTTTATTGTATGATTATGGAAAAAAATATTAATATTTTTCATTCAAAACGTATATTTTTGTAACTTTGCAATATGATAAGAAAACTGAAGACTTTAGAAATGCAACGCCTCACGACAGAGGAATTCCGCATGGCTGAGAAGATGCCTCTTGTCGTCGTTCTTGATAATGTCCGCTCTATGCACAATGTCGGGTCGGTCTTCCGTACGTGTGATGCTTTCCGCTCGGCTGGCATAATGCTGTGTGGCATAACGGCTGTCCCGCCGCAGAATGAGATTCACAAGACGGCGCTCGGAGCAGAGGAGAGCGTCGAGTGGGAGTATTTCAAGGACACGTGCGACGCTGTCCGTCGTCTTCACGACGAGGGCTTCACGGTGCTTGCTGTCGAGCAGTGTGAGGGCTCTACGCTTCTCCCCTCGCCCCTCTTCCCCGCTGAAGGGGGACAACATCGCTATGCTGTTGTCCTCGGCAATGAGGTGCATGGCGTGCGGCAGGAGGTCATAGACATGTGCGACGGATGCCTTGAGATACCGCAGTACGGCACGAAACACTCGCTCAATGTCTCTGTCACGGCCGGCATTATCATATGGGAGATGGCGCGGCATTATGCCTGCAGTGACATTTGAGACATCATTCAGCCACTGCATATATACAGCTGAGGCTCATCCACACGCAGCATTCCCCTCCTGCTTCTTGTGCAGTCATGCCTGCTGAAAGTCTTTTCCATCTTAAGGGGAACCATAGAAACAATCGTCATCATTAAGGCCTTTCATAGTCTGATTCCCCACACACTTCAAGTCTATCCTCTATATGCGATACGCTGACATAATTCTTCCTCTTGGTCTCGAAGGTCTCTTCACATACTCTGTCCCCGATTCCCTGGCAGGGCGTGTAATGCCTTTCGTGCGTGTCGTTGTGCCGCTCGGTCGTTCCAAGGTATACACAGGGCTTGTCGCGAGGCTTCATGATGTCCGCCCCCAACCACGTCAGGGGCGTGACGGGAAGCTTGTCGAGGTGGAGGTGAAGGATATCATAGATGTCATAGACAGCGCGCCTGTCCTCCTTGATTACCAGTATAGGGTGTGGCAGTGGATATCAGAGTATTATCTTTGTCCCATTGGTGATGTCTTCCGGGCCGCCTTCCCAGCGGGCATGAAGCAGGAGGAGGGTTATCGTCCGAAGACGGAGACATACATACGTCTCGCTGAAAACTACCGCACTGAGGCAGCTCTGCATGCAGCGCTGAACATGCTGCGCCGTGCCCAGAAGCAGATGATGGCGTTCAATACCTATCTCTATCTCTCTCATTATGATACGCTTGAAGGCGACACCACTACAGAGAAGACTGTCGAGATAACACGCGAGGAGCTTATAAACGTGTCGCGAACGACAGACAGTGTCGTCCGGAGCCTTGTCGCGAGGGGATTCCTTGAGACATATGAGGTGCCTGTCGGGCGTCTGAACTACCATGGAGAATACCACCCGGAGCAGATAAAACCACTAAGTCCGGCACAGCAGCGTGCCTTCGATGATATCCAGTCGGCCAGCAAGCCAGTGCTTCTGCAGGGCGTGACAGGGTCGGGGAAGACAGAGATTTATATCCGTCTGATAAAGGAGGAGATAGAACGTGGCCGCCAGGTGCTCTATCTTCTGCCCGAGATAGCACTCACTGTACAGATAATGCAGCGTCTGCAGAGTGTCTTTGGCGACCGTCTCGGCATTTACCACTCACGCTACAGTGACGCCGAGCGTGTCGAGATATGGCAGAGACAGCTCTCAGACAATCCCTATGATGTCATACTCGGTGCCCGTTCAGCCATATTCCTGCCTTTCAGTCGATTAGGTCTTGTAATTATCGACGAGGAGCATGAGCAGTCGTTCAAGCAGCAAGACCCTGCCCCGCGCTATCATGCCCGCAGTGTCGCCCTTGTCATGCAGCGTATCCTCTCTGCCCCCTCAGCCCCTTCCTCAGCTACACTTGGCCCCTCGTCATCTGCCTCTGCCACAGCGGTGCTGCCTGCCAAGAACGGGCAGCGGCAGCCGGCGGCCGTACGTGTCGTCATGGGGACGGCCACGCCTTCGCTTGAGTCGTACCATAACGCCATATCCGGCAAGTACCATCTTGTCGTGCTTGCCGAGCGCTACAAGGGTATGCAGCTTCCAGAGACTGTCATAGTGGACATTGCCGACCTGCAGCGTCGGAAGATGATGTACGGCCCTTTCTCCCCACAGCTGGTAGATGCGATGCGGCAGACGATAGCCGAAGGGAGACAGGTTATACTCTTCCAGAACCGCCGTGGCTTTGCTCCTCTTGTCGAGTGTCATGAGTGTGGATGGGTTCCGAAGTGCAAGAACTGTGACGTGTCGCTGACCATGCATAAGGTCGAGGGGCAGTTGAGATGCCATTACTGTGGGTATACTTACCCTATACCCGACAAGTGTCCGTCGTGCTTCAGCCGTGATATTCGCCAGCGGGGATATGGAACGGAGAAGGTAGAGGAGAGACTCGCGGAGCTCGGATTCTCCCGCATAGCGCGTATGGACCTCGACACGACACGTACGAAGAACGCTTACGAGCGTATCATAAACGACTTCTCGGCCGGCCGCACACAGATTCTTATAGGCACACAGATGGTCAGCAAGGGTCTTGACTTTGAGAATGTCAGCATTGTGGGCATACTTGATGCAGACACCATGCTCAACTATCCTGACTTCCGTGCCTATGAGCAGGCCTTTCAGATGCTGTGCCAGGTGTCAGGCCGTGCAGGGCGTCAGGGACGCCGTGGTGTGGTGTATCTCCAGACACGCCATCCTGACCTGCCTGTCATAAGGCAGGTTGTGGAGAACGATTTCCCGTCATTCTTCCGTGAGCAGTGTGATGAGCGGCAGATGTTCAGCTATCCTCCTTTCACACGTGTGGTGTATATCTATCTCCGCCATTCCAAGGACAATCTTGTCGAGAGCGCGTCGATAGAGATGGGAGGACGTCTCAGACAGTATTTCGGACAGCGTGTCCTCGGCCCTGACAAGCCGCCGGTATCAAGGATAAAGTCGCTCTCCATACGCAAGCTCGTCCTAAAGTTAGAGCTCGGCATAGACCTCGTGAGGGTCAGACAGTGTCTGCGTCATGTACGCGACGCGCTCCTCTCAGACAAGCGTTATGCCTCGATGCAGGTCTTCTATGATGTCGACCCGCAGTGACAGTGCTCTCTGTCACGCCGCCATCCAGCTTTCTCTGCTTCGCCATCCAGCATCCCCTGCTCCGCCATCCAGCATCCCCTGTTCCGCCATCCAGCATCCCCCGCTCCATCATCCGTTACCCCCTATATCCATAATACGCCAATAAAGACTCACAAAAACATCTCAAACATGAAACGAACAATTCTATCTCTTTGCGCCTTTTGCGTAGCATGCCTATGCAGCGCGCAGGAAACCGTCACGGTGAATTTCGCCTATGATGACTGCGATACCCTCTTTGTCCGTGTCGCTGACCGGGCTTTCACCAGATTCGAGCGCACGGACACCCTTGTGCTCAAGGACCACCGCTACACCTACACTCTTTCTCTCGACAAGGCACGCCTTGCCCTTGTTCGCCGCTCTAACGCCAATCCTAATGCCAGCCAGCTGCTTTTCCTCGTGCCAGGCGAGACATGCAACTTCGCCTCTCCTGGCGATATACAGCCAGGCAGCTCGGCTTTCTACACCGAATTTGAGAAGGTCAGCGTTGCCTCTTCAGCCGAGGCGAACCGCCTGATAGACGAGATGAACGACAAGATAAAGGCTGGCGAGCCGAAGGATTCTCTCCGCAAGGCCTATGCCCCGCTGATAGAGAAGGCCGAGAAGGCTGGGAAGGAGTACAGGCTGGCATATATAAAGGCCAACCCTTCGAGTGATGTCAGCGCCGCTCTTGTTTATATCATGAACGATTATGAGGAGCCGCTCGGCCTCCTGTCGGCCGAGGCTCGCAACGGCTATTTCTCAGAAATCATAACCAGCCTGCAGAATGATGTTGACAAGGAGAAGGCACGCAAGGAGGCGGCCAAGTATGTCGCTGACGGCTGTCAGGCACCAGACTTCACGCTGAAGGATATCAATGGGCAGGACCTCGCCCTCTCCTCGCTGCGCGGGAAGTATGTCGTCCTTGACTTCTGGGGCTCATGGTGCATATGGTGCATTAGGGGTATACCTGAGATGAAGAAGTATTACGACAAGTACAAGGACAAGATGGAGATTCTCGGCATTGACTGTAACGACACTGAGCAGAAGTGGAAGGCTGCTGTCGAGAAGCACCAGATACCATGGAAGCATGTCTACAACCCTAAGGGCTCTGACCTCACAGCGAAGTATGCCATAAGCGGATTCCCAACGAAGATTGTCATCGGCCCTGACGGGAAGATTGTGAAGACTGTCGTCGGTGAGGATCCTGCATTCTACACCTTCCTCGACGAGCTCTTCGCCAAGTAGCCGCCTGATAATGCTGGGGAACCTATGACGTGGGGAGAAAATCAAGATAGCGGCGAGACGAGATATCCCCACATTCCTCCATAGCTATCGGTTGATATCTATACTCCCCGCCTATACAATAACGAAGCGCCATCCTGCTGTCATCTGTTTTGATGTCTGCGGGATGGCGCTTCGCCTTTCTGTTGTTCCTCGTACTGTTCTTTCTCTTGTCGCTGTCTTCCTGTGCGGTGTGTCCTCCGTGTGCTGTCAGGCAGTGTGGAGTGGCAAGATGCTGCCGGTTGTCAGCTTTTCTTCTCGCTCTGGTATTTGACATACTCGTCGACGACCTGGTCAATGCTTATCCCGAGCACACCCATGTCGTTGAACAACTGTTTCAGAGTGGAGTTAAGCATTGTCTGCCGGCGCTGCTCCATGATGCGCTCCCGGGCTCCGGCCTTGACGTAGTATCCCATCCCCCGGCGCTGGTATATGATGTCGTCACGTGACAGTTCCTCGAAAGCCTTGAACGCTGTGTTGGGGTTTACCTGCAGCAGTGTGCCGTATTCTCTCACGCTTGGGATGCGTGAGTCGGCCGCATAGACTTCCTGGAGTATCTCGTTACAGATACGGTCGCATATCTGTAGATATATTGGGCGGTCTGTTGCGAATGTTACCATATTGCTGTTTCCTTTCTTGTTCATATCAGCCACACTCTCCATAGAGCTGTGCCTGTGGTGGTGTCTTTATATTCTTCTTCCTGCCGCCTCTGTCTCATGGACTGTGACGGACAGGGCATGAGAGCGACTGGGCAGCCCTCTCCGCACGGTCAACCGGTACTGAATGTGGACATCGTTGACTGGCGGATGGAAGGTTGTATGCCGCGTCCGTGCAGGACATGCGGTACTCTTCTGCTTGTTTTATTCCGCTTTTAGTTGAAGAAACGGCTTGTTATGAGCTGTCTGCGGCAGAATATCTTGAACGAGAGCCAGTAGAAGAGTGCTGATACCATTGTTATCACGGTGCAGGCTATCCATACTATGGCATCCTTCGATATTGTGAAGTCGATGTATATGGCACAGTCGTTTGCCTCAGCCCATCCATCGACAAGATATGATATTCCGCATAGTATTCCTGTTGTGGCGACCATCAATGCGAAGAGTGATATGCCTGTCAATATGAGGTGGTTCTTGCGGAAGAAGCATCCTCCGAGCACCATCGACGCATGCAGGTTGATGATAGATGCCAGGATAAACGGTTTTAACCTCAGCGTGTCCTCGGTCACCTTTGAAGCGACATCTATGATAGCCATAGTGTAGCTCTGTATCTCTATGCCCACCGACAGGCATATGGCAGCCTGTATGAGGTCTGCCATGATTATAGCAATGGCAGTCTCTACCATCCTCACGATTGTCTGCATGAACATGTTGGCCAAGTATTTCTCGCCATTAGTGGCAGGCAGCATCATGTAGTTCAGCGCGTTGTTCTTCGTGTTCATGTTGAAGCAGAAGCGTGCTCCCCAGTTAGCGCCGAGGAAGAACAGGGCGAACCATGTGATGCTTGCGGCTATATGCAGCCCTTCGCCCACTGGCTGCTTGTTTATCCAGAATGTGGCGCAGTTGGCGATGATTATACATGACGGGGCGACGATGAGTCCTGCTGTCTCGCGTCTTAGGGCACGCTTGGCGCCTGTGAGGTTCCAGTTTATTACATCTAACAGTCTTTTCGTGTTCATATCGGGTTCCTTTCTTGGTTTATAGTTGTGGGCTGTCTGTCCTTGGCCCGTGGTTTCTTTAGGCGAATGGGGGCTGCCATGCTCGGAGCGTTTTGCAGCGTGGTGGGTATGTCGTTGTCTGTCTGAATGGTTTTATGAAAAGGTTTTCTCAATGTCCCTCCAGCTTTACCTGCGTCCCGTTGGCTGTGGCAGCCGTCCCCTGTTGCCTCAGGCGTCGGCGTGGGTTGCCTGCCGGTGTGTGTCATCTGGCAGGTTGTCCCTCTGTTGCCGGCGTCTGCTGTTCTTCTATTATGGGTTCTGCTGGTTCGCCATAGATTGGCCGGTGCTATGTCTGAGGTGCCGGGCTTGCCCAGGCTATGCCGCGGGGGGAGCAGTGCATCCCGCTCGCCTTGACGCTGTGCCTGTGCGGCAGGTGCCAGCCCTTGGTCATATGCAGCCTATCCCTTGCAGAATGTAAGTCTCTTGTCAGTGGCTTCTTCTGCTTGCCGAATCAGTTTGAACCTCCCTTAATAACTAAATCCTTCGTGTTGATATTGCCTGAGCCTGCTACCGACTTGTTAAGCTCGTTGACCGTGCCTTTCAGCTTCACGTCGCCCGAGCCGGCTATGTTCACTATGGCGCTGCCACAGTCGTTCATGTCCACATCTATATCGCCCGAGCCCGCAATCTGTATGTTTGTCATGTCGACATTGACTTCCTCTGCCTCGATTCTGCCTGAGCCGGCTACTGACAGCGATGTCTCTGTGGCCTCGACGCATCCCAGGTCCATGTCTCCCGAGCCTGATATGTCTGCCTTCAGGGTCTTAGCCTTGATGCCATCGATGTCTATCCAGCCTGAGCCTGATATGCGGGCGTTGAAGAATTCGGCGGTGATATGGTTCTTTGTCTTGAACTCTCCGCTGCCAGACAATCCCACACCCTCCATCTTCGGGCCGCGGATGAATATCTTTATGCCATGGTTGCGGTTGTTTATCACGATACGGCCTCCATTCGGCTTCTCGTTCTTGAATCCGATGTACAGCACTCCGTCCTTTGTCTCTATGTCGAGACGGTCTAACTGTCTCCTGCTTGAGACTACCTTCACCTCTGTCGTGTCTGAGACACTGTAGATTATCGAGGCGCCGACGCTTGCCTCTATACGGCTGAACTCCTTCACGTTGAAGACCTTCGTCTCGTCATTCTTGTCGTCGTTCTTCACTATCTCTATATTGCACGATGTGAGCATCCCGACGGCTATCATCATAGCTAATGTCAGTATGGTTGTTGCCAGTATGTTATATGTCTTTGTCATGATGTGGTTCCTTTCTCTTGCTTTGGTTTGTTGTCTTGCTTAGGTTGGGTTTCCTGCTTGTTCCTGATTGCAGTCGCCGGTGTCATTCCTTGCTTTTGCTGACGATGGCGTTGAAGAGCAGCTCGAGGTTCACCTGTGTCTCTCCGCGGTCGCCCCTTGGCGCCATGACGATAGTCCCCTGGAGTGATGGCTCGCAGTATATGGCGTCTGCTGTGTCGCCCATGAGCCTGTATTCAAACACATATTCCTCGGCTATCTCCTCCATTGACTTGTCCATGAGCACTCCGTCCTTCGACATGATTACCACGTGGTCTATCAGCTGCTCCACATCGTGCACCTGGTGGGTTGATATTATCACGATGCGGTTCTCGTCCATCATGCGGCTCATAGCCTTGCGGAACTGGCTCTTCGATGGTATGTCGAGCCCGTTTGTCGGCTCGTCCATGAGGAGTATGCGTGTCCCTGTCGCAAGGGCGAAGCTCATGAATACCTTCTTCTTCTGTCCCATGGAGAGCTCCCCGAGATTGACATCGGCCGACATGCCGAAGTCCTTGAGGCAGATGTCGAGCATCTCACGCGAGAAGTTGGGGTAGAACGGAGCGTTCATGCTGACATACTCTGACAGCCTCACATTAGGAAGCGAGAACTCCTCCGGGACGAAGAATATCTCTTTCAGAATCTCAGGACGGCGTCTCTTGCTCTCCTCGCCGGCTATCCTTACTGTCCCCTCTGTTGGCTCCAGCAGTCCTGCGGCGAGATACAGCATTGTCGATTTGCCTACACCGTTCTTGCCTAACAGACCGTAGATGCGGTTCTCTGTGAATGCTAACGTCGTGTGGCTTAATACCTCATTGCGTGTTCCCTTGTACTTGAAACTGACGTTCGTGAATTTGATGTCCATAGCTTTTTCCTTTCTTTTTTATTCACCATCGGTATACGGCACATGCCTTTGAGGTCTCTCCTCCTTCTTTGCCAATACCCTGTGGTAGAGTCTGTTTTACTTCTTCTTCTCCTTGTTGTCTGATGTTTATTTAGTGTATTACTATTGTAAGACACCGCAAAGATAAGACTATTTTCTCTTTCCTGCAAATTTTTCGGCGGTTTTTTTTGATTTTTCTTCGTTTTTCTTCATTTTTCGTCCTTATTTGCCCGTTTATCCTTGTTTTATGTCTTTTATTCCGGTTTTCTTTGGTGTGCGCTCTTGTTGTCTCCAGGTCGCGGCTTCAGTGTTTCTCCCTTGTTTCAGAGGCTGCGCTGGTTGGTTTTCCCATTCAGTACCAATGGGCCTCTCATTCAGTACCAATGGGCCTCTCATTCAGTACCAATGAGCTTGTCATTCAGTACCAATGAGCCCGCCATTCAGTAACTATTGCAGAATATGCTGTCCTGTAAAACGTTAGGATGAGAAACGATAGGTTTTAGCAGACAGCCGATGTAGCATTATAAGAATCTATTGCTAAGAGCATGTCCAAGAGTTAAGTCTCGAAGATACGGGACCATTAGCGTCGCCGCTCCATCAGTTTCTAACAGTCGCGCCCCTTCTGTGCTGTGGACAATGTTCTTTGCTTTATTATTCGTTCTTCCGTTATACTGTATAGCAGGCATAATTATTGGACAGTCATGTTTGTGTGTCGGAAGAGGGCTGGATAATCATTACTCCACCACTGTGTCAAGGTCTTTAGAGTGCTTACCGGACTGTAACAATAAAAAACCCTGTATGCATAATCACATGCATACAGGGCAAGTAAGTCAGTTAGTTATTATATTTTGTAAAAGGTTTCGTCTTCCTTTTCAGCCATCCAGCTGACAAGTTGCTGTCCGGGTGATGGCTTCCTTATGAGTACATCGCTCACCATTGCCGTTGCTGGCAGTGGGATATCACTCCCCAATTCTCATTCCTTCACGTTGAGACGGCTGTGCGCCTGTTACGCTCAGTGTTCTCTGCAAGGTTTATTTTCGCCTTATTATATAAGTGCTTATATACCTTATTATATATATTGTCCCGCTTCCATGTCCCTCCATTCTTCCTCACAGGCTGGGCAGGGTGGTGAGGAAGAGGCGCCTGTCAGAATTTGCTCCTTGGCTTGCGGAACTTGAAGTATCTCGCTGCCCGGTGGCTGACACCGTTCTCCTTCTCGTCGAGTGGCACCACATAAGGCATCTGTGCCAGCTTCTTGTGGAAGTTCTTAACGTCGAATGTGGTGTTCAGCACCTTCTCCATGGCCACGCGTAGCTGTGACGCCGTGAACTTGCGGGGCAGGAGATTGAATATCAGTGTGGGGTTGAGCGTGGCGCGTGCCTTTATCTCCTCTATTGCGGCGTTGACTATGTCGTTATGGTCGAATGCCAGGTGCGGCACATCGCATATCGGCATCCAGCAAGCCTCGTAGCCCTCCTCAAGACGTTCCATGCGGCGGTCGATGCGTATCAGTGCGGCGTAGGCTATCGTCACAATGCGCTCTATCTGGTTATGGAGATTGTGGAAACGCTCCAGCCAGATGCTGTCTGCGGGGTTGCTCAGACGCTTCGCGCCACCGAATGCCCTGAACTGTATCATGCTTACTTGTTCCAATCCGGTAAGGGTCTTCAGAACACGCTGTGCCGCGTCGTCAAGGTCTTCATCCATATTGATGAGGCTTCCTGGTAGTTTGTAGTTGCCAGTGCTGTCGCTGCCGCCAGTGCTGCACTGCCGTACAAGGAGCACATTGAGCTGTTCTCCGTCAAATCCGAGAAGGACACAGTCGACAGAGACATATGGGTTGACTTGGTTTAGTGATTGAAGCATGGTAGTTGTTAATCAGGTTTTGCTCTGCAAAGTTAACCTTTTTTGTCCTTCCTGACAAGTATAAAACGGATTTTCTGTATCTGAGTGACAATAATTTAACTAATCTTCACTTCTCGTATATCGTAAGATAAACGATATCTTGTTTAATATCGTATCCATTACGATAATATCTGTTCTTGCCTTTCTCCCTTTTCCTCGCTTTCTCTCTCCCTTCTCCTTGCTTTCTCTCTCCCTTTTCCTTACTTTCTCTCTCCCTTCTCCCCGCCTTCTCTTAAACTTTTCCTCGCTTTCTCTCTCCCTTTTCCTCGCTTTCTCTCTCCCTTCTCCTTGCTTTCTCTCTCCATTCTCCCCGCCTCTCATTGTCTGCCCATAAATGCACACAGGGGGCATCCCTGATGATGGAATGCCCCCTGTGTGAGGTTCTTGCACAACGTGCCGGAGGGCCGCTGTGTGTCTACCGTATATTATCTGATGTCTATAACAGGCACTACATCCTTGTCGTTATACTCAAGGTTCTCGCCTGCCATACCCCAGATGAATGTGTAGTAGTATGTGCCTGATGCAGCGTGGATTGACCACTCTGGCGACATGATGGCCTGCTCGTTGTGCAGCCATACGTTACGTGTCTCCTGTGGCTCGCCCATAACATGGGATATTGTCTGGCCCTCAGGCAGATTGAAGTAGTAGTATGCCTCTATGCGGCGGCCATGGGTGTGAGGGGGCATGGTGTTCCATACCGCACCCGGCTCAAGCTGTGTCAGTCCCATCTGGAGCTGGCATGGGCCTTCCTCAAGGGCGTCACGGACAATGAGCTTGTAGATTGTACGGCCGTTTGCCTCCTCTTTTGTGCCTACAGGGCCCCATATGGCGGCCTTCAATGAACCCTTGCGACCGTCAAGAGTGACAAGCTGTGTCTTGTAATGCTTGTGGGCTGTCGCTGAGTTGATGTAGAACTTTGCTGGGTTCTTGGCATCCTTGGAGCGGAACACAACGCTCTTGTTGATGTCCTTGTCCTTGCCGAGATGGCCACGGCCGACATACAATGCCTCCTTCGGAGCGAGGACATACTCCTTGCCGTCGACAAGGACTGAGCCTGTTCCGAGACCGCAGTTGATAATGCCAAGCTCACGGTTGTAGAGGAAATATGGCTCGGCGATGGTCTTGTCTACCGAGAGGCCAAGGGCTGGGAAGTTCTCCAGCTTCAGGTCCTTGTTCACTGGCATCGCGCCGCCGAAGATGAAACGGTCATACTGTGAGTAGGTGAGGTTAATCTCGTCAGGAGACATAACCTTCTCCATCACGAAACGCTCGCGCAGAGTCTTTGTGTCATAGTGCATGACATCGCGTGGATGACATGCTGTCTGGAAATTCACATTCTGCTGTGCAGAGAGGCTGCCGGCGCATAATGCCATGACAGCGATAGCTAATACTTTCTTCATTATTTGTATATTTTTCTCTTTGTTTGTTTTGTTCCTTGTTAGCTTTTGGGCTTTTCCGGGTTGTCTGGGTTGTCTGGGTTATCCAGGTTATCCGGATGTTCCGGATGTTCCGTATTTCCGGTCTTTCCGGTCTTTCTGGTTCTTCCGGTCATTCCGGTCCCTCCGGTTCCTCAGGCCGGTTTTACTTGTTTATGCGGCGTCTGTTCCACACCACGAGGCCGACAGTGAGCACAGTCAGCACACCGGCGCCTATGTATGTCAGATACTTGCAGCAGGCGTATATCAACATCGACAGCGGACTTGAGGCGAAGTCGAGGGCGCCTGCCTGGAACCCTGCCGGCACAGCGACAGAGGCATCCTCTGGATGGGCAAGGGCAACACTGTGGGCTGCTGAGGTGAAATCACCCGCCATCCATGTGACAAAGTACAGTCCGATGGCTATAACGACAAGGCCTACTATGAACGAGCGGAGGACATTGCCATTAGTGAATGGCAGTATCATCACGAAGACATAGAACATGCCTGCGAGAGAGGCGAGAGGCAGGAACTGGTTGCCGGGGAGGACAACAGCAAGCGCCAGTGTGACAGGGATGAGGAGGAGAGAGACGACAAGAGTCGTCGGGTGGCCGATGACAAGGGCTGGGGACATGCCGATATACAGCTCCTTGTCCGCTCCGAACTTCTTGGCGATAAGCTCACGGGTAGCGTCGGAGATTGGCTTAAGACCCTCGATGAAGAGGCTGGTGATGCGTGGGATAAGCTCCATGACAGCACCCATCTTTATGCCGAGGCCAAGTGTGGCGGGGATATTGTCTACAAGCTCCTGGCTGTCCTTGCATGCCAGACAGCCTATGATGATGCCTATGATGACACCAAGGAAGAGAGGCTCGCCGAAGAGACCGAACTTCTTCTTCATTCCCTCAGAGTCGATATGAACCTTGTTTATGCCGGGGACATAGTCAAGACCCTTGTTTATGACAACAGCGAAAGGCATGAAACCCTGACAGAATGGCTGGGGGATGGAGATGCCTTCCATGCCTGGATAGAACTTCTGGAAACGCTTGGCGGTAAGGTCGGCAAGGACAAGCGTGATGATATAGCAGATAATGGCGGCGAAGAATCCCCACCATACTGACTCTGTCATGAAATAGACAACAGCGCCGATGAATGCGAAGTGCCAGTAGTTCCAGAGGTCAATGTTCACTGTCCTCGTGCAGCCAAGGACAAGGAGGACGAGGTTAACACCAAGGCACACAGGGATGATGAACGAGCCGACAAGGGTGTTGTAGGCCACTGAGGCGGCTGCTGGCCAGCCCATGTCAAACACTTGAAGCTCAAGGCCGTATATCTCAACAACCTTTGAGAGGGCTGGGCCGAGAGAGCTCGTGAGGAGGGCAGTGATGACACTGAGGCCTACAAAGCCGACACCCACATATAGGCCACTCTTCAATGCCTTAGAGAAACGTATGCCGATACACACACCAAGGATGGTGAAAATGACGGGCATCATGACTGCGGCACCAAGGCCGATGATGTACGAGAATACTGATTCCATTATCTTTCTGTGATTATTTTATGAGTAATATTAGGTTTAAGGTGTTTATGCATGTAAAGTGGTGGCAGAATGCAATGGAGCTTGCTCAATATTGCTGAGGTGCCGCCTATCCTCTGCAAAGTTACCACTTAATTTCCACACACGCAAATAATTAACGAAAAATTATCTTCTCACGGCTTGGATAAGACATACGCCCACGTGTCACAGCCTTCATTGTCTGCTCATACCAGTCCATGAGTCATTGTCAGCATTCAATCCCCCTTTGCTGTCATTTATACGTCCGACTTGTTACTTTTACATTGCAAATGTATGTGAAAATGATATATGACAAGATGAATGGTTAAAAGTGTTTAAATCATATATACTGCTAAGACTATCTCCGAGTTTTATGTTTACCTTTGCATAAGAGAAATGACTGCTTAACAATATTGTGGCTCAGTTCTAATGAGAATACCTCTTCTGAAACCAAACTGAAGGATAAGGTGGCTCTCATATAAGAATCAAATATCCCAAACTACCCACATTATAGCTACGGACAACACAAACGTGACAATATATACCCGAACGAAGATATGTGGTTGCTATGTGAGACAAAAAGATTTAATCTATGTAATCCTGCTTATTGTATGTCTGCTTAATATATAATCCAGCTTGATATATAACCCGTCATTGGGATAATACAGCCAGGGGATGTTATATATGACATCGCGTGGGGGGGGTGGGGATATTAACACGTAATCACAAACGTACAAATATAATATATTATGATTATTTCTACCAATTTGTTATCTCGTTTCCTTTCAAGAGTTAAGGGAACACTCTTGCTTCTTGTGGCGCTATTCGCTACAATAGGCATACATGCTCAAACTCCTGTCAATAAGACTTTCACAGCTTGCGCCCTTAATATCGATGGACTGCCTCAGACTATGGCAGGCATTACAGTTAATGGCGATGGCCCAGGAGCTGCGGGTACACAGGCTATTGGACAGTATATCGTAAATAAGGGTATAGACATTCTCGGATTGAGCGAGGACTTCAACTATAATGGTGATCTCATAGTCGGTCTGCAGAATAATTATCAGATGGGAACATGGCGCGGACGCATTGATGCAAGTGGAATCTTGACTGGCTTGCATTTCAATACTGACGGACTTATGTTCCTCCTGAAGAATCAGAACCGTTACAGTCAGAACATGAGCTACTCAAACGAGACTTGGGTACAATGGGAGGAAAGCCTCGGTGGTCTCAGCGATGGAGCCAACGAGAATGTCGATAAGGGCTACCGCTTCTATACTGTCAATCTTGGCGACAACGTTAAGATTGATGTGTATATCCTCCATATGAATACTGCGGAGAACGATGCCCAGATTACTGTGCAGGACAATCAGCTGACACAGCTTGCTAATGCCATACTCGCAAACGGCGATGGACGCCCGAAGCTTATCATCGGCGATACAAACTGCCGTTATACTCGTAACAAGGTGGTTGATAACCTCATCACTCCATTGTCAGCAAGCTATGACATCAAGGATGTATGGGTAGAGAAGTTCCGGAATGGTACAGCTCCTACTTATGGAAGCGAAGCTTTGATGGTTAGCGATCCAAGCAAAAGCGAGTCGTATGAAACTGGCGAGATTGTTGATAAGATATTCTATCTGAATCCTAAAGGCGGCAATCTGTCATTCACCCTCAATGACCTTGTGTTTGATGCAGACAATTATAAGAAGGAAGATGGCTCTCTCCTTGGCGACCATGTGCCTGTAATAGCTACATTCACTATTTCAGGTACGCTGTCGGATGAAAACTATACAGCAGCCACTCAGCCAGAGTTCTGGGTAGGAGAGCCCTTTGAGACAGCAACGTCTGAGACCTCAACCAATGGAGGCATATACATTTATAACGTTGGCTCGGGCATGTTCATAACTGGAGGTAAAGGTTCATCCCCTTCCGTTACGGATATTAAAAATGCTGAGAAGTGGGGGGTGTACTATAACAGTACTAATAAAACATTTACGATTTCTAAGGGTGACCTTAGAATAAGAATGGATGTTTCAACAAAAGGTGGAGTTGGAATAATAGAAAAAAAATATGATTGGGATTTTGGTGCAACAGACTTCACTCTTGTTCAATCAACTATCACAAAAGGAGCTTATAGATTTGACGCAAAATATACAGGTATAAATAAAGATCTTCACCATTTTCAAATAAATGATGAAGGAAAATATGCAGGTGCGAAGGAAGGTAGTCTTGATGCCTCTATGGACTGGCTCTTTATCAGCGAGGAACAGAAGAATGCTTATTATGCTTATACGGAAGCCTATGATAATGCCAAGGGCTTGCTTAGTGATGGGTCATTGAGCGAGCTTAGAGATGACGAGCCTGAATTGTTTGAGGCGCTTGAGCAGGTATTGCTTGAGACAACAAACACAAACTATACCACATCGGCAGAGGATACTAAGAAACTTATCGAAGCCTACAACAATATTAAGAACCGCCCTTCTATCGACAGGAAAATAACCGCGGTCAATTATGGCACAGTATGTCTGCCATGGAACGCATGGGTGCCAGATGGCGTGACAGTCTATGCTGCCGCAACATATACAGATAATGGCGACACACGCTATGTGACACTTCAGGAGTATACGAACCCACAGGGCAACAATGGTAAGAATGTTATCCCTGCTAATACGGGATTCATTATCTACTCTACAACGCCAAAAACATATACATTTAAATATAGCGGAAAGAAGGCTAATGCTCCGCAGAGTAATCTCCTCAGCGGCAATCCAGATCAGAACTCAGTCGATCAGGGCGACAACAATGGCTGTGTCTATGGTCTTGCAAATAAGAGTCAGGGACTTGGATTCTATAACCTCAATTCTGGTCAGAATATTGTAGCCAACTGCGCTTACATCGTATTGAAGCCACAGGAGGTGACACAGGTGAAGCGTGTCGCATTCATCTTCGACGGTGAGGATATCCCTACCGCCATCGACAAGGCAGAGTCAGCCATCAACGCTAATGCCACAGCTGTCTATGGTGTGGCAGGAGAGCAGCGCAGCGCTCTCAGACGTGGCATAAACATCGTGCGCATGTCAGACGGTACAGTGCGTAAGGTGGCTGTGAAGTGAATATTCTGATTCCTTCTTCTGTCAGTGGCGGCAGCCAATGCAGCCTCTGGCAGGGGAAGCGACAGAACATTATAGAATACAAGAGAGAATCAATAAATACACTGAATTGTTATGAAGAATAAGAAGATATATACACCCCCGACATTCGAGCCTTTCACAACAGAGGAGCTTATGGAGGATATAAAAATAGTCAACGCATCTGTGAGAAAGATAGACGAAGGTGATATGCTCTCCAAGAAGAACAATATAGACATGGAGATGTCTATGGAGGAAGAAGAGGATGGCTCAAATCCACATTACAAGAATTACTGGGACCTGAACTAACACCATCCTCTCATGGGCATCCCTTGGCTATCTTTGGCAGCCTATCGATATTATTGGCGACCCTTGGCTCTTATGGGCAGCCTATGATAACAACAATATATACAGCGCGAGACATCGGCTATGGGTATACTCACCCGTACTGATGTCTCGCGCTTTGTGTGTATATATCCGTCTGTGTGTGTCAGCGGTGTGGATTATCGACGGTCATGTGCCGTGTGCATACCAATGCCCAGGGGCTGTGGGCATATGGGTGTATGCATCACTTCCCGAGCCTCTCTTTCCACAGCACGTAGGCGGCCTTGTAGTCTGCCACGTCGTCCACGGGCTTCTCTGTCGCTATGTGCTTCAGTGTCTTGAATGCGTCGTCGGCATCCTTGTATATGCCTGCACCTATGCCTGCACCGTATGCTGCGCCTACCGAGCCGTCAGTCTCGTACAGCTCTATCGTGGCTCCGGTGACGGCGGCGAGAGTGCGGCGGAAGAGTGGGGAGAGGAAGAGGTTGGCGTGGCCTGCCTTGATGGTCTTTATCTCCATGCCCATTCCCGACATTATCTCCATGCCGTAGGCGAAGGAGAATGCTATGCCCTCTTGTGCCGCACGCAGCATGTGGGCCTTGGTGTGGATATTGAAGTTTATGCCGTGGACGCTCGCTCCTGGATTCTCGTTCTGCAAGACGCGCTCCGCTCCGTTGCCGAATGGTATGACGCTCAGTCCGCATGCGCCTACTGGGACGCTCTCGGCGAGGTTGTTCATATCAGCGTATGATATGCCCTCTGGCGCCACTGTGCGCTTCATCCATGCGTTGAGGATGCCGGTGCCGTTAATGCACAGCAGGACTCCGAGACGTGTGTCCGGCTGCCGGTGGTTGACATGTGCGAAGGTGTTGACACGCGAGAGCTTGTCGTAGTTGACCTCTCCGAGCACACCATATACAACGCCCGATGTTCCGCCGGTCGCTGCTATCTCCCCTGGGCGCATTACATTGAGCGACAGGGCGTTGTTAGGCTGGTCGCCACCGCGGTATGCTACGGGAGTGCCGGCAGGGAGTCCCAGCTCCTGAGCCACACTCTCGCAGAGGCGTGACTGTATGGCGAACGTCGGGACTATCTCTGGTATGATGGTCTCGGGGAATCCGAAATGGCTCATTACATCTTCTGAGACGCTGTCTGTCTTGAAATCCCAGAACATGCCCTCGGAGAGTCCTGAGACAGTGGTCTTGCGGTCTCCGCCCGAGAGGCGCATGGCGATATAGTCTCCCGGGAGCATTATCTTGTCAATCTTCGCGAATAGCTCAGGCTCGTTCTCCTTCACCCATGCCAGCTTTGCCGCTGTGAAGTTTCCTGGTGAGTTGAGCAGATGGCTTAGGCATTGCTCCGGTCCAATGGTCTCGAACGCCTCGTTGCCGTACTTCACGGCTCGTCCGTCGCACCATATTATTGACGGGCGGAGGACATTACAGTCCTTGTCGACACATACCAGGCCGTGCATCTGGTATGATATTCCGATTGCTCTCACGGCGTTGAGTGCTGACGTGTCGCCCGCTTTCTCCGCCACGCGCTGTGTGGCATGGCGCAGCTCAGTCCACCACATCTCGGGGTCCTGCTCTGCCCATCCCGCCTGGTGTGAGATGATGGGAGCCTCTGTGTCGGGGTACTGTGCGCTCGCAACGGTTATGCCTGTTGAGGCGTCGACGAGTGATGCCTTGACTGACGATGTGCCAATGTCATATCCAAGCAGATATTCTTTCTCCATAATGATTGGGTTTGATATTAATTAGGTTAGTATATTCAATCTATCACAGGGCAAAGGTAACAATAATATTTGAGACTGACAAGAAAAGGATGGATTTACTTTTTCTTGCCTGTCTTGAAAGTTTCGCCCTGTATGGTCGGCATGGGGTAGGGCGGATGTGGACGGTAAGGGGCGGCTGTCTGGTAGTCCGTGATGGAATATGTTATGTATCAGGGACATATGTGTGGTTGTGTCATTGGTACTGAATGAGTATGTCATTGGTATTGAATGAGCGTGTCATTGGTACTGAATGAGCGTGTCATTGGTACTGAATGAGCGGCTCATTGGTACTGAATGGGAAATTTAATTGTCCGGTAAATGAATCACAACATATCATAAAGGTTTACCAGACAGTAATAAATGAGAAACCATAATCATGTGAACCCTGCGTAGGTATGGTACAGCACGCTGAAGATTCTCTATGGGAAAACTCCCTCAGGAGGATATTACTTAGTGATTGTGCGGTAAAGACTGAGTAATTACGATGCTCCGTTTAGTTATACTATGTTAAAATACGCGCTGCCATCGATAGTGTTTTTGGGATTGATGCAGAAAACATGTACCTTTGCGCAAGATAATCGTCGAACAAACCAACCAAGAGATTATGGCAGTAAAATACAAACTGGTACAGAACAAGATTAGCGGCCACGAGTGTTTCGGAAAGTGGTATGCCCGATCCGTGAAGAGCGGAGAGGTGGGAATGAAGGAGATAGAGCGTATCATAGAGCAGAACTGCTCGCTGAAGCGTAGCGATGTGCGCGCTGTGCTGACAGAGCTTGTTGACACCATAAAGGGTAAGCTGCAAGAGGGTTACACTGTCGATCTCGACGAGTTGGGACGCCTCTCACTCGGCGTGAAGAGCGAGGGAGTCTACCGTGCGGCAGACTTCAATGTCAAGAAGCATATAACAGGAGTCAGTGTCAACTACCGCCCAAACACCCACCGTCGTGGCAATGGCGACCGCCGGCTCATAGCTCCGCTGGCTGAGGGATGTGACTTCGAGAGACAGAAATAGCAGCAGGAAAGGCCCTCGCCCTATGGCTATACGCCACGCACGCTTACTCCATGCAAGGTGTAGACAGCGGGCCACCGACTTCCCTATGGGACTTATGGACAGGATAGAATAAAAGGAATATAATCAAAAAGACACACAGGATTATTATGAAACACAACATGGAATGCGTCATGAAATGTCTCATGACGTTCGTTCTGTCTGCTGCCATGGGCCTGCCAGCTCATGCCGCGGATTTGAGGAAAGACAATACCTTATGGTATGACCGCCCCGCCGAGTACTGGGTTGAGGCTCTCCCGCTGGGCAATGGACGCCTCGGCGCCATGGTCTATGGAGGCACGCAGAGCGACACGATACAGATAAACGAGGACACATTCTGGAGCGGCTCGCCATATAACAATATCAACCCGAAGGCTCTCTTCAGGCTCGGGGAGATACGCGACGCACTGAACCGCCGTGACTACAAGACAGCCCAGGACCTCTCGCTGCACAATATAACAGCCGACCGGAATATCACGGGCCACGGAATGGCATACGAGTCAGTGGGGAACATGGTGCTGACATTCCCGTCAAGTCATGCTTTCGCCAAGGACTACCGCCGTGAGCTGTCGCTCGACCGTGCTCTGGCGAGGACAGAATACACCGTCGATGGTGTCGTCTATGAGCGTGAGGCGTTCACCTCGTTTGCCGATGACGTGATAGTGATACGCCTGAAGGCCTCAAGAAAAGGCGCCTTGCAGTTCAAGACAAGCTTCTGCCAGCCATTGAAGGACCGCGTCAGCTGTACCGTGACACGCTCCGGCACAGAGAATGGCGAGCTGCGTGTGTACAGCGTCCCCTCAGCGCCCAATATGGAGAATGTGGCCAACGGGCTCCACTGCATAACCTATATCCGAGTCATAGCGCCAGAGGCAAAGACTGTCTTCTCAGGCAACACGGTATCTGTCAGCGAGGCTACCGACGCGTATATCATCGTATCGTCGGCGACAAACTTCGTCAGTTACAAGGACATAACAGCCGATGCGGAGACAAAGGCAAAGGCGGGGATGACCAAGTTCCTCGCCAAGGGAAACATACAGAAAGAGTACCAGGCATCGCTCGCGAGACACGAGGACATATACCAGAAGCAGTTCAACCGTGTCACACTCGACCTCGGCAGCAACGCCACGCAGGAGACAAAGCCCACAAACAGGCGCATAGCAGAGTTCCGAGACACCACCGACCCGCATCTCGCCGCCATGTACTTCCAGTATGGACGATACCTCATGATATCATCATCACAGCGCGGCACACAGCCGGCAAACCTGCAGGGAATATGGAATCCGGACGCCGGACAGTACCCGGCATGGGACTCAAAATACACGACGAACATAAATGTCGAGATGAACTACTGGCCTGCCGAGGTGACAAACCTCAGCGAGTGCCACTGGCCGTTCCTCGACATGGTGAGAGATGTCAGCCAGACCGGACGTGCCACAGCACGCGAGATGTATGGCGCACGCGGCTGGGCTCTCCATCATAACACAGACATCTGGCGCTCGACAGGCGCGGTAGACTACCATCCGTGCAGTATATGGCCGACATGTAACGCATGGTTCTGCTCGCATCTCTGGGAGCACTTCCTCTTCACAGGCGACCGTAAGTATCTCTCAGACGTAGCCTTCCCCATCATGGCCGATGCCTGCCGGTTCTACATGGACTTCCTGACGACAGACGCAGCGACGGGATATCTCGTGGCCTCTCCATCCAACTCGCCGGAGAACACCCCCGGCATGGAGAGCTATCATGACTCTGTCTTCAACAAAGACTACCGCCCCGCGGTGTTCCAGGGAGTGGCGATGGACAACCAGATGATATACGACCTCCTCTATACCACCCGCCAGGCAGCCGAGATGATGGCATCGACGATGTGGGGCGACGCCGCCGCCAGACTGATGGCTTTCGCCGACAGCCTCGACGATATGCGCCTGAAGCTGCCGCCAATGATGGTAGGACAGTACGGACAGATGCAGGAGTGGCTCGACGACTGGGACCGTGAGGAGACCGGCCACAGACATGTCTCACATCTATGGTGTGCTTATCCGGGACGTCAGATATCACCCTACCGCACCCCGGAGCTGACGGCAGCGGTGAGAAAATCACTCCTCGGGCGCGGCGATGCCTCAAGAGGATGGTCCATGGGATGGAAAGTATGCCTGTGGGCGAGACTCCTTGACGGCAACCACGCATACAAACTGATAGAGAACCAGCTGAACCTCAAAGAGCCGACGGCGACAATACGTGATGCCGACGGCGGGACATACGCCAACATGTTCGACGCCCATCCGCCATTCCAGATAGACGGCAACTTCGGGTGCTGTGCCGGAATAGCCGAGATGATAGTGCAGAGCCACGACGAGGCCGTACACCTCCTCCCCGCCATACCAGATGTATGGCCATACGGAGAAGTGACAGGACTGAAGGCACGTGGAGGATTCGAGATAGTCAGGATGAGATGGGAGAACGGCAGGGTGAGGAACATCACCATACGCTCTACCGTGGGCGGAAACCTGCGCCTGCGCTCACGGACAGCGCTCCAGATGGCCAACGGGAAGCAGCTGACACGCGTCCAGGAAGACTCGCCTAACATGAACCCGCTCATGAGACGCTATGATGTGCTGACACCAATAGTGAAGGACATGTCGAAGATTGTCTACGCACCGCTCGACCCGACATATCTCTACGACGTGATGACAACACCAGGAACAGAATACACATTCGTGGCAGCAGAATGACAGATGAGGCCAGGCATGGCGCCCTTGGGACCATAGAAACCCCAAGTGACGCTGTGCCTGGCCTCAGCCTTATGGGCGCATAATGTGAGAGGGAAGGATAGGGAGAAACAAAGAAAACACGACAAATACCATTAAGCAGGTGTGCGGAATAATCTATATAATCCCTGCACCGCTTACTGCGCATTACCAGCAAGTGACAGCAGTCGGGTAGGAGTCGATACACTCCATAATGTCACATGCTGATTCTGCATCACTAATCAATAAAATCATTATACAAATAATTCTGCACACCTACTTATGAGACAACTTGTAGAGATAGCCAAATGCGACAATACAGTCTATGCAGACGAGATAAAGGAGAAGCTCGGAGCAGAGGGAATAGTCTGTCTCGTACATGACGAGAACGAGGATACAGTAGTCGGGGCCTATGGCGGCACAACCGGCATAAGCATAAGGGTCTACGAGGAGGACGCCGAGAAGGCCCGCGCCATAGTAAAGGGCGTGAGAGACTCGCGTGAGGATATCACACCATGGTGCCCACGCTGCGGCAGTGAGGATGTCACACGCACAGAGACACGTAGGGTAAGGCCGAAGAATATCATACGTGAGAAGCGCTGGAATATAGTGCTCTGGGCTGTAGTGCTCGTCGTGGCGCTGTATTTCGGACAATGGCCATTCGCCATAGCCTGCCTCTTCCTCCTGCTCTTCGACCTCTTCATCGGCAAGAAAGCCAACCATCACTGTAACAACTGCGGCGAGGATTTCATGCATGAGAGATGAGCCTCCCTAAGCCATCGGCCACCCGCTGGGCTGTCCGTGCCCCATCCTTAGATACAATATAAACAACTATTACAGTCCGGTAAACATGCTGAAACCAATGTGCCAAGGTCTTCAGTGTCTTTCCCTGACAGTAATAATACAAAACGAAGACATCCGCCTTCATGCCAATTAAAGCACGGAGGCGGATGTCTTTGTCGTGTATCTGTCGGCTGTTGCTGACGACATCAACCTGTCCATACGGCTATGTCTCGAACGGCCTTGTGGTGGCTCTCTGCCACCATTATATCATGCCACTCTGTTCAGCTTCTTTATTATAGAGAAGATGAAGAGGGCGCTGAGGAGGCATATGCCCGCAAGGACACCCCATATGACAGGGAGAGAGACGTTCTGTCCCCAGAGGAGGCCTGGAATCATGACAAGCTGGTTGCCAATGGCTGTGGCTGCAAACCACAGACCCATCATGAGGCCAGCATACTTTGGAGGAGCCACCTTGCTGACGAAGCTGATACCGATAGGAGAGAGGAGCAGCTCGGCAAAGGTGAGGACAAGATATGTCGAGATAAGGAGGTTTGCGCTGACACGTGCTGGGTCGGCATTGTTCTCGATGGCCGCTGCCTGGTCCATAGGTGAGAGAAGACCTGTTGAACCAGCTATCATAAGGCAGAACGCGGCTGCGGCGACAAGCATGCCGAGACCAATCTTCTGTGGGCTTGTAGGCTCCTTGCCCTTGCGGTTGAGCCATGAGAAGAGAGCGACACTGACAGGAGTGAGAGCCACAACATAGCATGGATTGAACTGCTGGAAGATAGGAGCCTTGACATCAACGGCACCCTCAAGGGTCGTGTACTTGTATCCGAGGAATGCAATGGCAAGAAGAATGATGACTGTGCTTATGCCACGGCCCTTTGTCGTGCGGCTCTGGAATACACCGAAGAGACCATAGACAATGAAGATACATGCCACAAGGTTTGTCACATCGAATGCCATGCTCTGCAGTCCGACAGATGATGTCTGTGTGTAGTCACGGGCGAAGAGGGTCAGCGTGTTGCCGTTCTGGTGGAATGCCATCCAGAAGAATATCACGACAGCGAAGACAAGGCAGAGGCATATGATGCGCTCCTTTGTCTCAGCCTTTGACAGCTCAGGCACAGCGGCCTTAGCCTCAGCAGCCTTTGCAGCCTTCGGCTTCTCGTTGGCAAGAACGTGGTTGTATGTCGATGATGTGAAATAATATATAAGGATAGAGACGATAAGGCTCACACATGCCACAGCGAAAGCGAAATGGTAAGAGTCAGCTTCTGCTATGCCAAGGCTGTTCTGTGCCCAGTCCATTATCTTGATGGCTGCTGTCGGGGCGAACATGGCACCGATATTGATAGCCATATAGAACAGGCTGAATCCGGCATCGCGCTTGTCAGCATACTCAGGCGAGTCATACAGACGGCCTACCATGACCTGGAGATTGCCTTTGAAAAGTCCTGTGCCGAGGCTGACAAGGATAAGGGCAACAGCCATAGCGGCAGCTGCTGGAAGATCACCGCCAAGAGGTACGGAAAGAAGCAGATAGCCAATGAACATGATGAAAATGCCCGTTGTGACCATCTTGCCGAATCCAAAGCGGTCGGCTGCTATACCACCTATCACCGGAAGGAAATATACCATCATAAGGAAGGTGGAGTAAATCGTACTCGCCAGACCAGCCTCATAGTGGAAGTTAGCCTGGAGGTAAAGCAGGAACACAGCCAACATGGTGTAATAACCAAAACGCTCGCCAGTGTTAGCCAGCGCAAGAGCCCAAAGGCCTTTAGGTTGTCCTTCAAACATAATTGTGTCTTGTTTTGGGTTGATTAATAATAAGGTTTAATATATTCTGTAGATTAGGGTCCATATTCCCAGGCCATACGTCACAACATGCTGTGCTATCAAGCATATTGTGGCGTATCGCCCAAAAGCCATTCTTGGATTATGACTTGATGTTAGGCTCCTCAAGACCGTAGCCACGCTTCTTGTCGACAGCCTTAAGATAGATGGCTATGATGAGGGCGAGGATGCCGAATCCGGCGAACACAACGAGAGGTACGGTATAGTCGTATGGTATGAAGTCAGAGCCAGCCTGCTTTGCTGCTATTACTGCTGGGTTGTCCTCGTTGGTAGAGGTGAGTATGTTGCCGATAAGCTTCGGCACAAAGCAGAGACCGATGTTCTGCACCCAGAAGATGAGACAGTATGCGCTGCCGAGCACCTTCTCGTCAATAATCTTCGGCACACTCGGCCAGAGGGCAGCAGGAACAAGGGCGAATGATATGCCGAGGAGGACTATCGTGGAGTATGCAAGAAGGGCGCTCTTTGTCTCTGGAAGGATAAAGGCGAAGATAAGGTGGCAGCAGATGAGCAGAAGGGCACCGCCAATGAGCATCGTGGCACCTTTGCCCTTGCGGTCAAGGAAATTGCCAAGGAACGGAGTGATGACTGCCGCTCCGATAGGGAACCAGCGGAAAATGTTTGACGCAGCCTCGGCTGTGATGCCGTCAAGGTTACACTGGAGCATGTTAGCGCCGTAGCGCTGGAATGGGAATATGGCTGAATAATAGAGGACACAGAGAAGGGCTACAATCCAGAAAACCTGGGAAGAGAGAATCTTGCCAAGGTCGCTGAACTTGAATTCCTCGTCGCTTGACTCCTCGCCAGCATCCTCACCGAGCTGGCTGTCAAGCTTCTTGTCCATGAATGTGAATACAGTGAATGTTATCAGACCGATGAGGAGAAGCACTGTGCAGAACGCAACAGGAGCGACAACAGTGCCAAACTTGTCGGCTATTATCGGCGAGATGGAGAATATGGCGAAGACTCCAACACGGGCAATGGCCATCTCCAGACCCATAGCGAGTGCCATCTCCTTCCCCTTGAACCATTTCGCGATAGCCTTGGAGACAGTGGTGCCGGCCATCTCACAGCCACAGCCGAAAAGCATGAAGCCAAGCGATGCCATCTTAGCGCTGGCTGGCATGCTTACCCACCACGTGTTGAGCCAGTCGGCGAATGCTGTCGTCTGGAACCACTCCGTTATGCCTATGTACTTTATAACAGCACCGGCAAACATCATGCTGGCAGACAGCTCACCGGTGAAACGTACTCCCATCTTGTCGAGGATGACACCGGCGATGATGAGGAAACCACAGACATTAAGGATGTACTCAGAGGCGGCGTATGTGCCAAAGATATCTGGTGTCCATCCACGCTGGCTCTCCATAAGAGCCTGAATAGGAGACATGACATCGACAAACATGTAGCCGAAGAACATCATCGATGCCACGAGAACAAGGGCTGTCCAGCGCATTGCCGGAGAGTCATTAAGCTTTCGCTGTATAAATTCTGTCATTATGAGTTTATTATGGGTTTATACTTACAAGTTGCAAAGTTAATAAAATATATCGTAATAATAACATTATTTAAATGGAAAAAGAGAATCAGGGGGCAAAAAAGCATCTGCCAACCATGATTCCCTTTGTTCAAATGGACAATTGTCCGTGCCGTCAAGTATCACATATTATGGATGGTTGATGTCTCAACGCAGCTTGACATTGACCTTCGTGAGGTCCTCGTCACGGCTCGATGAGCCCACCATGACCTCGTAACGTCCTGGAAGCGGACGCATGCTTGATGTCTCGGCGTCCCACACCTCGAAGCTCGAGCGTGGCATATCGATAGCGACTGTCTTTGTCTCGCCAGCCTTCAGAGTGACACGCTTGAATGCCTTCAGGGTCTTATTCGGCCCCTCAGTGTCTGCTGTGCGGCGTATGTAGACCTGTACCACCTCGTCGCCGTCACGCTCACCCGTATTCTTCACATCGACCGTCACGATGCCATCCTTGTATCTTGGCTTGCCGAAAGAGAATGTCGTATAGCTCAGACCGTAGCCGAAAGCCCACAGCGGACTGCCATTGAAATAACGGTATGTGCGGTTCTTCATTGTGTAGTCGAGGAAGTCAGGGAGGTCGTCGGCAGAACGGTAGAATGTCACTGGAAGCTTGCCTGATGGGTTATAGTCGCCGAAGATGACATCGGCAATGGCATCACCGCCACGCTCGCCGGGGTACCACGCCTGGAGGATTGCCTCACAACGCTCTGTCTCAGGGACAAGCGCTACTGCCGAGCCTGAGCAGTTGATATACACTATACGCTTGCCGGCAGCGCTAAGACGTCCGATAATGCTGCGCTGGCAGTCAGGCAACTGTATGTCAGTACGGTCGCCACCCTTGAATCCCTTGGCGTCAACCTTCATCTCCTCGCCCTCAAGACGTGGGGATATTCCTCCCACGAATATGACGGCATCAGCATCTCCAACCTGCGAGAGGATGGACTCCTCAGAGAGTTGTTCTGTGTGGTATGCGTCGAATTGCAGATGAGCCATGCCTGAGAATTGTATATAGTCTATCTGTATATCATACTTATCCCCTGGCTTTACGTTGAGCCTATGTTCTTTCTTCTGTACACCATGAGCGGATCTCAGGCGGTCAGCCACAATCTCTCCGTTGACAGTCATGCGGTAACCGTCGTCGGCCTCAACACTGAGGATTATCTCTCCAGCCTCTTTCGGGCACAGCGTACCCCTCAGCGATGCCGTGAAATTCTCAAGCTCAACGCCTGGCGCGAAGACTGTATTGCCGCCGTTGTTCAGGTGGACAGGAGCCTTGAACACCACTTTGTTGGCTGCGTCGCCCTCCATCTTCGTGTTGTTCCAGAATGTCGCCTCCATGCCTTGCTGGCCGTCAGGAGCCACCATCTCTGTGAAGTGGCTGACGCGGGCAATGTTGCTTGTATGCCCACATCCACCGATATATCTCACAGTTCCACGCCCTTTCAGCTTTTTCTCTATGCCCTGGAGTATAGTCACCGTATGCTTCGGATAGCCGCTATAGTTGCCCCATTGCATGACGCTGTCAGCTGCGTTAGGTCCCATGACAGCTACTTTTATGCCGTCTTTCTTAAGAGGCAGTATGGAATTGTTGTTCTGCAGGAGCACCATACTCTCTTGTGCCATCCTATATGCGAGATTGTTATGCTGTTTTGAGCAGAGCCTGTCCTCGGGTATCTTTGTCCATGGAACGAGGTCGTCAGGGTCCATATCGCCCAGACGGAAACGTGCCACGAGCAGACGCTTCACCGCACGGTCGATAGTCTCCATGTCTGTCGTGCCATCCTTGACAGCCTTCGGTATATGGTTGTATACACTGCCGCAGTTGAGGTCAGTGCCCGCAAGGACAGCCTTGCCAGCGGCCTCAGAGGCTGTCTTCACAACTTCATGGCATCCCTCTTGGTAGAAGTCACGTATCGCGCCACAGTCACTGACGACAATTCCGTTGAATCCCCACTCGTCGCGTAGTATCTGTTGCAGGTATCTTGTGTTGCCACAGCATGGACTGCCGTCAATCCTCTGGTATGCGCACATGACTTCCTCCACATGTCCGTCCTGCACTAATGTCTTGAAAGCAGGCATGTATGTCTCCCATAGGTCACGCTCTGGAAGCTGCTGTATATCAAATGTATGGCGGTTCCACTCAGGCCCAGAGTGTACTGCATAGTGCTTGGCGCATGCCAGGAGCTTACGGTAGTGTGCGTCGTCGGGTCCCTGAAGTCCTCTCACTACAGCCATTCCCATGCGTGTCGTCAGGTAAGGGTCCTCACCGTATGTCTCCTGTCCACGTCCCCATCGTGGGTCGCGGAAGATGTTTATGTTAGGAGTCCAGAACGACAGGCCTTGGTATTGGCTGACAACTCCAGAGCGCTTTGCCTGTTGGTTCTTTATGCGTGCCTCGTCGCTGACAGCCTCGAAGCATTGCTGTAGCAGGATGTCATCCCACGATGCAGCCATGCCCATAGTGATAGGGAATACTGTTGTGAATCCGTTGCGGCCTACACCATGTAGCGCCTCGTTCCACCATTGGAAACTTGGGATTCCCAGTCGTTCGATAGGTTTTGAGTTGTTGAGCATCAGACGAGCCTTCTCCTCAAGCGTGAGGCGTCCTATGAGGTCCTCTGCCCTTTGCTCAGGAGAGAGACGGTGATTCTGGTAAGGGAGCAGGCTTTGGGCTGATGCAGACAGTGATGCCAAAGCCATGATGCATGCAAAAATGGTCTTTTTCAGTGACATAGATTTTTTTTAGAATTTAGATTAGTTGTATTCATGAGTGTGTATCACATATCAACGCATGACAACAATCAGCGTTTCTCGATACGTTTCTTTAGTAAAAATCTTAGTGACAGGTTAACAATGGCGCACACTTGTGGTATGCGTATGTATGTATTTCTGCGCAAAGATAATAATAATTTCTGATATTGTGAAATTTATGCTTATATTTATTAGCCTCCACCGGTTATTATCTGGATTCTGCATGGAAGGAGCGTGCCCCCGTCGTGCCTATTCGTGAGCACATTTGAATATGTTGACAGAAAGTCGGGAAACTGTGTCGCAGATGCAAAAAATATCGTGATATTTGCTTACAATAGTAGTTTTTTACTAACTTTGCATGTAGCTTGACAAGCGTAACAATCTATTTTTTGCAAACTTTGAGGATTATTTTTCAGAATATGATATTTGATTTACATCATTTATATGGTATAAATATATCAGCAATCACGGTAAAAATGTGGTTGTTTTGTGTTTTTCCAACCCTTTTAAAACGAAAAATGGGACAGCGCTCTGTCCCAATCTTTGTTAACCTTAAATCTAATACTATGAAAAACACACTGCAAAGGTACGACTATTTCAACATACGTGCAAATATTTCAGCGAAATTCTTTAAATAATTCATCTATTAATGATTTAAATCAACAAAACATTACCTTGCCATGTGACAAAATGTCAAATGCGCATATACGGCAGTTTTTTCATATGGTGGGATATTGTTAATTTTATATTATGGACCAGTGTTTTTTTGATATACATAATGATATTATATTACCAGAGAGCCTCAATTGTCCTTTCTACTATGAGCCTGCTGAGGCATGTAGAGAGGCCTGGCGTGCTGTCATGAAGGATATAGAGGCTATGGAAGAATGGCATGAGGAGATATCTTGTGGCAAGATGTTCGGGGTGATGGTTGTGAGGACGACTGACGGAAAGACAGGATTCCTGAGGGCATACTCCGGGCAGATAGGAGGACGGGAAGACTGGCCGGGATGGGTGCCGGCTGTCTTTGACTATCTCTCGCCTGGGGGATATTTCATGACGAGGGAGGCCGAGATATCTGAGATAAACAGGGCTATCGACGTCGGGGAGAGGGATTTGAGGGTCGCTATGATGAGAGCCAGACTCTCAAAGGTGCAGGAAGAGGCCACAAGAAGGATAGAAGAATACCGGAATATGATGGCCGAGAGCAAGAGGAAGCGCAGGGCGAGGCGTGAGAATGGCGAGCCGGAGGAAACCCTGATACGAGAGAGCCAGTTCCAGAAAGCTGAGCTGAAAAGGCTGAAGGCTGCCGTGGCGGCAGAGATAAAGCCCATAGAGGACGCTCTGGGAGACCATGACATGAGGATGGCAACACTAAGGAGACAGCGCAAGGAGATGTCTGACAGGCTTCAACAATGGCTTTTCTCTAATTTCATCATGATGAACAGCAGGGGCGAACGGCGCTCGCTGCTTGAAATCTTTGCCAATACTCCACAGCGTATTCCCCCCTCTGGAGCTGGTGAGTGTTGCGCCCCGAAGCTGTTGCAGTATGCTTTCGCCCATGGCATGAAGCCTTTGGCGATAGCTGAGTTCTGGTGGGGTAGGTCGCCAGTTGGTGAGATACGCCATCATCTCTCCCATTATCCGGCTTGCCAGGGAAAGTGCCGCCCGATACTCGACTTTATGCTTCAGGGCCTCGATGTCGAGCCTAACCCTCTTGAGGCCGACGAGCCAAGGACACATATTGATATAGTATATAGCGACGCATGGCTTCTCATAATAGACAAGCCGGCAGGTGTGCTCTCTGTTCCCGGTAAAGGGACGAGGCTCTCTGCACAGGAGATACTCAGCGAAGAACTGTCATGCGCAGAGGACGGGCTGTTGTGTGTCCACCGGCTTGATATGCAGACATCAGGACTGCTGGTATTCGCACGCTCGGCAGAGATACAGCGCGAGATGCAGAGACGGTTTGCCATGCGCCAGGTGAGGAAGTCATACACCGCACTCCTTGATGGGTCGTACAACGGTCCGGACGATGGTGTGATTGCCATTCCGCTTGCTGCCGACTATCTCAACCGCCCACGCCAGAAGGCCGATTATGATAATGGCAAGGAGGCTATTACTGTGTATCATGTGACAGAGAGACGCGAGTCGACGACACGTATAGCCCTTTACCCGCAGACAGGACGTACCCACCAGCTGAGGATTCACTGCGCGCATAGTGACGGACTTGGTGTCCCCATCGTCGGCGACGACCTCTATGGACGGCATGGCAGCCGCCTGATGCTTCATGCCACGACACTTGATTTCGTACATCCTGTCACTGGCGAGAGCATGCACATTGAGTTGACATGCCCTTTCTGACCATAAACTCTCCACATGCCAACGAGGCATATGGCAATGCTATCCATGGCTTGATGCTGATGAATGGCCGTCGTCGTGCATCAAGGCAGAATGTATTGGGAAATAGGGTAAAGATGTTATAAGAAAATAGAAATAATGAGTCATAAGGCGCATTATGTCAACTGATTTTATTAACTTTGCAGAAAAATAAGGAAACAGACATGACACTATATCCAAAACTCATCACTGACGCCCTCGCCACGGTTACATATGCGGGGACGAAGAAGAATCTCATAGAGAGCGAGATGCTTGTCGACGATATGCGTATTGACGGTATGAAAGTATCCTTCTCGCTGCTCTTCCCCAAGGAGACCGACCCATTCCTCAAATCGACCATCAAGGCTGCGGAGGCCGCCATACACTATTATGTCAGCAAGGATGTTGAGGTCACTATAAACACTGAGTTCAAGACAAAGCCGCGTCCGAAGGATGAGCCTCTGCTGAAAGGTGTGAAGAATATCATCGCAGTCAGCTCTGGCAAGGGCGGTGTGGGCAAGTCGACAGTATCAGCAAACCTTGCTGTCTCCCTTGCACGCCTTGGGTACACGGTCGGTCTGCTCGATACAGACATCTTCGGTCCCTCCATGCCAAAGATGTTCGGGTGTGAGGATGCGCGCCCTTATGCTGTGGAGAAAGACGGACGCCAGCTCATTGAGCCTATTGAGCGCTACGGTGTCAAGCTGCTCTCCATTGGATTTTTCGTGTCTCCAGAGACTGCCACGCTGTGGCGTGGAGGCATGGCGTGCTCGGCTCTGAAGCAGCTTCTCGCCGACGCTGATTGGGGAGAGCTTGACTTCATGATTCTCGACACTCCACCGGGAACAAGCGATATCCACCTCTCTCTGTTACAGCTGCTGAAGATTTCGGGTGCGGTGATTGTGTCGACACCTCAGGCTGTGGCTCTGGCTGATGCCCGCAAAGGCATTGACATGTACCAGAATGAGAAGGTCAAGGTGCCTATCCTCGGACTTGTTGAGAATATGGCATACTTCACTCCGGCAGAGCTGCCAGAGAACAAATACTATATCTTCGGCCGTGGCGGATGCCGCAAACTGGCTGAGGAGCTCCACCTCCCTCTCCTTGCCGAGCTGCCTCTTGTGCAGAGCATATGTGAGAACGGCGACGAGGGGCGGCCGGCAGCGATGGATGTTGCGTCGCCAACGGGACAGGCGTTCCTGTCTCTCGCCCAGGCTGTGGCGACAATGTCGAGAAGGAATCAGTAAATTATCCGCTATAGAATCACCAAGGCGGCGACAGGAATCTTTGCTTTTCCTGTCGCCGCCTTCATGTTGTCATATGCCTGCCGGTGGCTTCTGTCTTGTGGCTTCTGTGCAGATGCTTATGTCATCCATCGTGTCTGGAGGGATATGTGTGATTCTTCTGTCTTGTGGCTGATGTGCGGAAGCTTATGCCATCCATCGTGTATGGAGGGATATGCGAGATTCTTCTGCCTTGTGGCTGATGTACGGATGCTTATGCCATCCATCCTCAACGCCTCGCCATCCTCATGCCGCCAGACATGTGTGGGGGTGATTATTGCTCTATGCATGCTGCTTTTACGCTGTCCCTTCCCGGTCTGTCAGTACCCCTGCCCATAAGCATGCGTCGCCTGACAGTGTCATGACAGACAGGCGTTTCAGTGCATAGTGCAATATATAAAAAAGGCGCACCAACATTGAAGTGGGCAGTTCAAGAGTCTCTTTGATATGCTTCCACTTATGCTGGTACGCCCAGAAATATTAGCATTTCCTTTTTTATTTAATGGCTGAATAGCCGTTCTGATGGGGTGACAGCGTTGTTTCCCGGCTATTCATCCATCACACTATTTCTCGTAAAGATGGAAAATTCTTGTCATCATCTGCCATTTCTGGTCAGACGTGGCGTTGGCGTCGCACTGCTGGAACTGTGACACATAAGTCTCCCACTCTGCCTGTCCCGGTAGAGTGGCGAGCTTAGCCATGGCTTCATCCCAGTTGAAATCCTCCGGTGCGTCGACTATCATGACAATCCTGTTGCCAAGGAGATAGACCTCCATCTCCTCTATCCCTACCTCGCGTATTCCCTTGAGGACAATGCTTCTCGCCTTCTCCTCTGAGTGGGCCTCCACGTAGCGCCTTATCAACTCGGCGTCATCGCGCAGCTCCATTATCTGGCAGTAGCGCTTTGTCCGCCGTCCGTGGTCTTTCTGTAGATATCCTTCTGTCATAGCGTCGGGTATCACTCGAAGTTCTCGCGTATCTTGGCAGCGATAGCCTCAAACTCCTCTGGTGTGAGCTTCAGTTTAGGATTGGAGAATATCATATCCCTCTCTGACTGCATAGGCACGAGGTGGATGTGTGCGTGAGGCACCTCAAGACCGAGCACAGCCTGGCCAACCTTGATGCAAGGGAAGGCTTTCTTGATGGCTATAGCCACTCTCTTGGCGAACACCTGGAACTCGGCTATCTCGTCATCCTCCATGTCGAAGATATAGTCCACCTCACGGCGTGGTATAACGAGAGTATGTCCTTTCTGCAGAGGGTTAATGTCGAGGAATGCGTAAAACTTGTCATTCTCAGCGCATTTGTAGCTTGGTATCTCGCCATTGGCGATTTTTGAGAAGATAGACATAGGCTTTGTGATGTTTTTTTAGGGTAGGTTATGTGTATCCGCTTCTGCTGGCTATTGTGTCCTCTCACGTCTTGATGCCTGCGTGTATCGTTGAGCTGATAGCTGTATCGTGAGGCATTGATGAGGTCATTGTTGCCGGGACTACTGTCGTCGTGTGCCAGCGGGATGCGCGAGAGATGCAAGATACAGGAATGGAGACCTGTCATGACTCGCACCGTGGGAGCCTCTTCGCGCTCCAACACATGAGTGCCGACCCTGTGTTATTAGATTTCTTGCGGTTGGGGTTTGTGTTCCCTGCCTTATATTATTCTATTGTTATACCGTCTATTCTCAGTCGAATCATGCCGCGTGGTATCTTTATATCAGCGACATCACCCACCTTCTTGTTCAGCAGTCCCTGGGCTATAGGGGTCTTGATAGATATCTTTCCCTCTTTGAGGTTAGCCTCCTGCTCGCTGACGATGGTGTAAGTCATCTTTGTGTTTGTGGCGAGGTTCGTCATATCAACCTTCGACAACAGCTGTACGGCGTCGGTGCTAAGACGGCTCTTGTCGATTATCTTAGCGTCGGCGATTGTTATCTTCATCTGGTTGATTTTATCTTCGAGATGGGCCTGGGCTTCTTTGGCCGCATCATACTCTGCGTTCTCTGAGAGATCGCCCTTATCTCTTGCCTCTGCGATGGCTGCAGAAGCCTTAGGACGCTCAATAGACTCCAGGCGCTGGAGCTCGGCCACGAGCTTGTCGTAGCCTTCCTGTGACATGTAAGCCATAATGTACTTTTGGGTTTAGGGTATTTGATTGTGGTTT
>OBLI01000158.1_pt1 | contig 73025 bp, 92 predicted proteins | sample 1519701 | NCBI WGS metagenome assembly OBLI01 (sample SAMEA3663005, study PRJEB22513) | pig gut metagenome | biome: pig gut; feature: pig-associated habitat; material: faeces | place: France | collected 2012
AAAGCAGACTCGACCAATTAGAAGATATGCTCGACCTTAAAGAGTGGTTCGATAAAGAGAAAGGAGGTGAGAAATGAGAACGATTAAATTCAGAGGGAAAGACCGTAGGACTGGAAAATGGTTTTATGGTAATTTATACGTTGAAGATACACGCGGGCGTACTCATATTTGCACGCCAAAGCGCGGTTGTTTCGACATCGACACCGATACCATCGGACAGTTCACTGGACTCAAAGATGAAAATGGCAAGGAAATCTACGAGGGAGATATTCTCAAATGGAAAACCGATAATCGCCTATATGCAGTGATATTTAATTGGGGTATGTTCTATGCCTCCGTTGAAGTCTGCAATCAAGATATATATGGCGGATTTCCGCTCCATGCGCTTGCAGGAGATGAAAAGGGTATCGAAACTGTAGGCAATATTTATGACAATCCCGAACTAAAAAAGAAATGATATGATAGAAAACTTTGAAATAAAATTCAACAAGCAGGGAGTTAATTACACGTTGACTCCTCACACTGATTACTTTGATAGTGGCTTTGCCTACGACTTCGCCAATATGATAGGCGAGACAGTCAAGATAAGCAATGTTAATCCCTCAATAGTAATCGAACGAATAAAAGAAATTAGTGAAACCGAAAATCCCGACAACAATGAGTGAAAAAAGAATAGAGCAAATACAGCAAATTGCCAATGAACTCTTCCCCGATGACAGGGATACTGACAAGTACACTGGCTTTATATTCGGAGCAATGTGGGCTGACAAAACCCCCGATAGCGACAACGAATGGCACGATGTGAACGACAAGGTCGACCCAACCAAAGATTGCATCGACAGGAGCAATGTAATAATGTATATTGATGGTGACCGCGATATATTCACTACACCTATCGAAATTATCGAGGATGTATATCTCACATTCGACAAATTTGTCGGGATGAACGATGTGCGTTATTGGGCGTATGCAAGAGCGTTCATTCCTAATGCTATCTACGGCAAACTATTCCAAGAAGCAATGGAGGATAATCGCGATGAAGAATGAATGGCACTGCGGCAACGATGCTCCCGATAGCAATGCGCCAATTTGGTGCGTAGATGAAAATGGTTGTATCTTCACAATGCGACTATGCGATGCAGTCAAACTCTACGGCTCATGGAGTAAGTTTATTCTTGCCGAACCGATAGAGAAATGGAAATACATAGCAAAAATCAACGAAGAAGATGACAAAGAGAGAGTTTGAAAGACTATCGCCCGAATTAGTAAAGCACATCTCGACCGCCAAGGAGTATGTATCGACATTCAAGATTGTAACTCCCGACAAGCAGATAATCACCAAGATTAAAAAGACCAAGATTATCGCATATAACCGATATGGCAAGGAGAGTGTGGTCTATATCTACAAGGGCAGAGATTTCCGTAATGTTGACGATTTAATAACCGCGATAAACAATGATTAGAATAAGTAAGCAGGAATGGCACAACATTTCCGATTCCGATTTAATCCGATACGTGATTCTTGACGAGAGGGGTGCAAGCGCAATTCTTGAAATATACAACAAGCCTTCTAACGATGGATATGGCTGTCGTGCTTTTCTCTATGGTCTTTGGGTGGATAAGCAGTTAAGACACCGGGGGATAGGTAAAGAATTGCTCGATAAGTGCATAGATATTACTATCTGTAACGGCATTGATGCGCTTTTTATCGAATATGAGAAAGTTAATCATCCGTGGATTCTCCAATGGTATAAGCGAAACGGCTTTATGATATTGGCGAAAAATAAAAATAAATGTCTAATGAAAAAACAAATTCAAATAAGATGAAAACTTTAAACAAATGGCTGAATAAGTTATTCGGCTTAAATTTAATCAAGAGTGCAGATTTAGATAGTCTGCGCGATGAAAATGAATCTCTGCGCAATGGTTTGGCTGAGAGTGCATTTATAGAAAGTCTGCGCAATGAGATTGAGTTCCTACGTGATAAGATTAATAACCTCTATTTAGGAAAGGATTCCAGATGCTTGGTTGAATTTCATCTACTTAGTGATGAGTATATGGTCTATTTGGTCAAGGATTTTTACTACATTCCTATTGCTAAATTCCCCTTTACTCCCGATGATGCTGACTCCCGAAAGTACGCCAAGGTATGTGCCGAAGATTTGGCAGACGCTCTCCGAGAGGCAAAACAATACGAACCAATAAAATAATCTAAAATGGAACAAACATTCTATCAAGTGACTATCCGCCACGAGAAGGCTCTTGAAGACGGAAAGACAAAAATGGTCAACGAAAACTATATGACTCGTGCCGATAATTTCACTATGGCGGAGGGTTGCGCCACAACTTTCGCTATGTGTTATTGGGATGATTTCGATATTATTGCCATTAAGCGCACCAAGATTGAAGACTACATTGTAAGCAGTTTGGATGATGCCAAGCCGTATCTTCTAACTATCGGCAGTATCGGGTATGACGAAAACGACAAGGCGAAAATGACCAAATATCAATACATTGTATGCGCGGTAGATATTGATGCAGCCAAGCAACAATACGAGACCAAACTAAAGAGCGATATTGCTGATGAAGTTCTTCTCGGGATTAAAGAAACTAACATAATCGACCTGATATGATAGTAAGCGTAACAAAGCTGACCGATGTGGAGTTATTGCGAGAGGCTAATGCTTCTACGACTGGACACGATAGCAATATGACGTTGGAACGCGCCTATCGCTACGGACATTCCCCTATTCGTACACAACTATTTTGGATTGTGTGCAAGGATATTCCGTTATTTGTGGCGAGCCAATTAGTTCGTTCACACGTTGGCGTGCAATTCTACCAGCGGAGCAAGCGCACTGACCGAGGAGGTGCTGACTTTACCGAGAGATGCAAACGCATTGCTGATAGGCTCAATGAGATTGGTATCAATGGTGGTTATTATGATAGGAGAATTGCGGCAAGTGTTCGCGAGGAGATACTTGAACTGCCCAACGAGTTTGATCGCTACGCCCCGACCGATTTATCATTCATCATCAATGCCGAGGCTCTAATAAATATGGCTCACAAGAGATTGTGTTCCAAGGCAAGTCCTGAAACTCGCAAGTTAATGGCTATGATAAAGCACGAAATTGAGGTTGTCGACCCGGCACTTGCAAAACATCTCGTGCCAATGTGTGTCTATCGCGGTGGCATTTGCTCCGAACCTAAGTCTTGCGGTTACACCGACCAAGGCAAGGGATATGAAGAGTTAATGGAGTTCAAACTAAATAATGATAAAAGATGCAAAAGTTAGATTTCGACAAAGATGGCAAGTTGGTAGCCTATACCGACAATGGTTGCACAGACGGGAAGAGTGCGACAACGGAAATAAAAGGCACGTTTTGAGGTAAGTGCCGGTGTAGTTAATTTCATTCTCGCAAAAGAGTATGATTTGCCTGCGACACTTCATGAACAACAAGAGTTATTGCAAGAATACAAGCATCGGTTGTATGAAGCGAATAATAAGCTGCAAATGCTAAGAAAAGCGATAATCGATTTCAATCGTACTCGCCGGTTCTATGAACGCAAGATGAAGATTGAGAATGTCTAAGACAAAATACTGCTACGAATATACCGAATATCGGCAATACAAATGTTGTGAGTGTGGTAGGACAATGCACGAGCCAACACCGCATATTTGTAACGGACAACGCAGAAAGCACAAATTAAGTTTTGTGAAATGCAAAAAAGAAAAAAAGAGTTTATTATGACAAGATTAGAAAGAATTAAGGGCGAATTAGACAGGCTAATAGCCTATCGCTCGGAGGCGATGAAGCAAAACAATCTTTTCCTTTTAGAATCTATTCAGGAAAAGATAAAGAACAAAGAGAAAGAATTGCAACAGGCGAAAGATTACGCACCTATGCGACTCCTCGATTTTCTCAATGACAAAGGCGAGGATGTCAAGAACAAAGTCTACAAAGCACTTATCAAGATTTCGCTCGCTTCGGATTATGTCGCAAAATGCGCGTATGATGCAAAAGACTTACTGAAGGAGATAGGCGTAAATGATTACTCGCTCAAATCAGATATTGAGGCTTTGAGAAAAGTATCGGATAAGATAGCCGCGTTCGTGTGTGTGCCAAATCAGCAATGCCTTACCGATATGTTGGTAGATAATGATGAATTTATCGACACTTGCGATGAAGCATCCGATAAGCATTTGAAAGAACGGCTTGGCTTATGAGTGATATTTGAATAGCATTACAGCATATTCAAGCGTTAATTCTAATTTTTTGAAAAAATTACGATATAAAATTTGCAAACTTTAATAAGATTTATTAATTTTGCATTATATAATATATCATATATTAATAATTTAATTCTTATGGCTAATTATTCTTTAAACATCAACTTGCTCAAAATTGATGGGGCAACGTTGCAGACAAGTCCAACGACAGGCAAGCAAGCCGTGATTATTCCGGTTGATGCGGCTGACATTTTCGTCAACACCAATGGTACGGCTGCCTATCTGGGAATCAACATGTACGAGAGCCGAAATTCCCAGTATGGGGACTCTCATTCTCTCAAACTTAAATACAATAAGTCTACGATTGATAGGCTTGGAGTTGACGCAATCAAGGCAAAGCCTTTTATTGGCAATGCGAAAGTCAAGGAGAAATTCAATCAAAATGGCGATGTTTCGGGCGACACACCGGCATCACCGAGTGCTCCGCAGGTTTCATCTAACTACGATTGGTAATCATGGAAGACGTGAAAGTTAAAATCAAAAGGCTTACGGAGTCAGCGCGAATACCCAGTAGAGCAACAGATGGCTCTATAGCGTATGATGTAGTAGTGCCTTGCGATTCGGTAATATATCCGGGGCGACAAGTGATTGGTCTTGGCTTTGCAATAGAATTGCCGCATAGAAATTACGAGGCGAAAATTGAGCCGCGTAGCGGATTCTCGTCAAAGGGTATTGAGGGGTTCTCAATAGAAAAGAGAATAAGTTTCAAAGACCATTCCATCGCATCAAAACTGAACCCTGACGTTGAAAGATTAGTTTCTCTGGACTCATCGCGGTTCGATGCTGATGTATTGATCGGGAAAATAGACTCCGATTATAGGGGTGAAGTAGGAGTAATAATAAACAGTCATGAGTCATGTGAATTTCTTGTAAAAGCAGGGTCGCGCATCGCTCAAATGACTATTTACGAAGTTCCTAATTCAACTTTTGAAGAGGTGAGAGAATTAAGTGAAACGGCTCGTAATGCCGGTGGTTTCGGTCATACGGGTTCAAAATAAAAAAAGATATGTTGCAAAATATTAATGATAGAATACAGAGCGTATATTCCGCTTTCGTGGCGGATTCAGCGAAAGAGATAGACGGAAATAAGTCCGCTGGAGCAAGAGCCAGAAAAGAGTCTCTCAAAATCGAAAAACTCATGAAAGAGTATCGAAAACTTTCAATAGAAAACTCTAAGAAATGAAACAAATCAAAGTAAAATCAATATCGTTAAGTAACTTCCGGGGTCAAACCCGGGAGGTTACTTTCAAAGATGGTCGCACCGATATTGTCGGCAGTAACGGTGTGGGCAAATCGACCATTTTTGAAGCGTTCTTGTGGTGCATAAGGGGCGTAGATAGTCTTAATAGAACAAATTACGAACTCTACGATAATCGTTTGTCATTTGCTCCCGAGAACGCCATACCGGCAATCGTGGAGGTTGTGTTATCTGTTGATGATAAGCAAAGGATATTGCGCAGACAGGCGAAGCAAAAATGGTATCGCCCCCGAGGAGAATCGGAGTACAAAAAAGATAAGTCAGATGAATATAAGTTTTTTGTAGACGAACTTGAAGTAACTGCATCGATGTATAAAGAGGCAATTTCAAGCATATTCGGAATAGACTTAGACAAACTTGGCTTGGCACTAAACATCCGTTCTTATCAAATGATGGATTGGAAGGAATTGCGCAAAGTATTCTCTGATATTGTAGGAGATGTGTTGGAAAAAGATTATGTAGGCGACTATTCCGCTATATCCGAGTATTTATCTAAATTTCCGGGTGATAGGGTAAAAGAGTATTTTAAGCAGCAAATATCTCCTTTAAAGAAGAAGATAGATGAATTAGATTCAGATATTCGTGCGATACATCGTCAAATGCCAAACATTGAAGATGTTGACAAAGCGGAAAAAGAAATCATCGATATTCAGGAGCAGATCCGAATAGTTAATCAAGACATTCTATCGTTGAAAAATGAACAACAACCAATGATAGACCGGATAGATGGTGTCATGATGGAACTTCGCGAAGCAGAACTTCGATACAATGATAAAGAGCAGGAGTATTATCGCAAAAATAAAAAGATTTTATTTGATATTGAAAACGAATTACTCCAAGCCGAAACCAAAAAGAAGGATATTCAATCTAAGATGAAAATCAATGATGATTTAATCGCAAAACATAAGTCTGAAATTGAATATTGCAAAAAGCAATTAGATATATTGCTAAGTGAAGAAAATCGGTTGCGACAATTAAATAAAGAACTTAAAAGCCGGCAGTTTAATGTTGCAGTATGTCCGACATGCGGACAGGAATTGCCTGCGGATAAGATGAACGAACTTCGCGTTAAGTTTTACTCCGATATTGAAGAGCAACGCAAGCCTATTGTTGAAAATGGGCTAAAGACCAAGGCTGCCAGAATATTAATGGAGGGAAGGCTTAAAGTTTTGGAAGCCCAAGAGCCCGAATTGTTAGAAATAGAAGACTTCGTAGATGTAGAAAAACTGAAAGAGAAGCGAATTAAGTTTAAAGAATCCATTATCTCATTTGAGCAAACGGAAGAGGGAAAAGAATTAAAATCGGCAATAGATGCGTTAAAGAGCCGTATCGTTGAGGTTAAACCTAACCCTCAAGCACAGGAGTTACAAGACAAGAGTGCTCGATTTGTTGCAAGACTAACCGAACTTTCAAAGAAAGCGTCTTTGCGAGAGCAATACGATAAGAGTCAGTCACTCATTTCTGAATATGAATCTCAAAAGCAGAGTACAGGTGTTGAACTTGCTATGTGGGAGGGATATTTGGATTTATTCATAAGAAGAGAGAGAGAATGGGCTGAAATTGTGAGCCGTAAAGCAAATCAATACCTTGACTATGCCCATGTCGAAATGACAGAGATAAGCAAGGCAGGCGATTTGGTTGATACTTGCACGTTGAGTATAGAAAAGGTCGATAGGGGTGTAACTAATAGAGCATCGCAGACAATCATAGGCATAGATGTCAGCAATGCGATATGTAAACGGTATAATGTTTCAGTTCCGCTCTTTATAGACGACTTCGAACATTTCACTCACGAAAATACATATTCAGGAGATAGGCAAGTTGTAACCTTGTCTGCATCTAAAAATTATAATGAATTAACTATAATTTAAACATGGCGGATTATTTTGTATCTTTGTTTATATCAAAACTCCCTTATTGCCAAGAACGAACAGAGGTAGTAAATGGAGTAAAGCAGACGTGCCTTGTTATACCATGTGATGAAGCGCAAATGGTGAGAACGCGTGGTGGTGCATGGTGTGTAAAGATGATAGCGCGTGAGGTACAACCTAATCCACAGATGCGCAGTAATCGTTTAAGTCTTGCCTACAGGACAAAAGAAGAGGCAGAAAAAGCGGAAAGGGCAGGTATAATGCCTAATACCAGCAATCTTGGGTATCTTTACTTTTTTGTTAAAGATGAAGAACTAAAACTTGATTTAACTAATAATATGACTCCTATAACTTGTAATGGTAGACTTTTTCTCGATAGTATCCAGAAGGAGGATATTAAGGTTGATCCTTTGACCGGCAGGAAATATGTAGATTTTATATTTCGCAAAACGCGTTTGTTGGATGCTTTTGGTAATAGCCATGAGATAATGGCTCAAAGTTCCGATTGCGATCATCAAATAGGCGTAGCAAAGGAAATACCGCTTGAAAAAGCACCTAATGGGATAACGACCCTGCCGGATAACAATCAAAGCAAATCCGACAAAGGCGATTCGCAGATAGGCGGTAAATCCTCAGACCCGATAGATTCTTATGAATGGTAATTTTTTGAAAAATTTCGTAGATATTATTTGCAAAATTTTTCAAAAGTTATTATCTTTGTAGTGTCTTATGCAAGCAATATTGCAAAAGACTCAAAACTAAATAGTTAACTTATGGATATTTTAAAATGGTTGATGGGCGACAAAAAGCGAGTGCTAATGCTTATGCTGGCGTGTATGCTTGATGTGTATATGGCTATCTTGTTTTTGTCGTAATCAAAAGAAAAACTAAATCGAAATGAAAAAATTAAAACATTTTTGGGAATCTCTTAAAGCAGAGTATAGGCGCAAAAACTCTGAAAGGATGATTCGTCGGATCAATGAGAGTTTCAACGTCACCGAAAAAGGTGGCAGAGTGTTTCTAACTCACGATGGTTGTGTATTCTATGAATTTGCCGAAAATGAGCGCGTGGCAGATATAGTAGAATCTCTAAATGACGCACGCACAGCCGTGAAAAATTTCTACAAGGAATATGATAACGGATTATAAAAAAACACCGATATTGTTTAATGAAAACAATATCCCGGCAGGCTATTCAGATTTGGAATCAACGTCTACTACTGATGTTTTTGACGTTCCAAATGAATCAAACGAGTTTAAATTTCTCTCCATTACGGCTGAAATGTTTGAAATCTTCAAGAGGAAGAATAGTGACTATGGCAATAGTATTGCTAAAACCTATGAAGAGTTCGGACTAATATCTCTAATAGTTAGAATCCTCGATAAGGTCAATCGCTTGGTTACTCTATCTAAAAAACAAGGTGGACCGGCGGTTGTAGATGAGTCAATCAAAGACACGTTAACCGACTTGGCAAATTACTGTGTATTGTCTCGGATTTGCCTTGAAAAATCCTCAAACGATGAAAAAAATTGAACTCTATAATGACTCTTTTCAAAATTGGAAGAAGTATCTATCTTGCAAGGCGCAATTAGTTATCTGCGACCCTCCGTATAACTTGGGTAATAACATGTACGCATCTAATCCTATGTGGTATCAAGGAGGAGATAACAAGAATGGCGAAAGCAAATTGGCTAACAAGGCGGCTTTTGATACGGATTTCAATTTTAGACCGGCTGAATGGATGCACTTTTGCTCCAAGTTGCTTGTTAAAGAGCCAAAAGCAAGAGGCAAAGCACCGTGCATTGTATTATTCTGCGCGTTCGACCAATTAATGTATTACATAGAATTGGCGAAGAGATATGGATTTAATCATTACATACCGCTTGTATTTCGCAAGAATTTCTCCGCACAAGTTCTGAAAGCGAATATGAAGATTGTAACTAACTGCGAATATGGCTTAGTGTTATATCGCGACAAGTTGCCTAAGTTTAACAACAATGGCAGAATGATATTTAGTTGCATGGACTATCCTCGCGATACGAAAACTCCTCGTATTCATCCCACTCAAAAGCCTATTCAACTTATAAAAAAGTTTATAGAGTTATTTACAGATTCGGGCGAAGTAGTGATAGATCCATGTGCAGGGTCAGCGGTAGTGTTGAGAGCAGCCGCAGAGTTAGGACGACGTGCTTATGGCTTTGAAATAAAGAAAGAGTATTGTAAATTAGCGAATGAAAAGATTCTAACAAATATTCAACCTGAACTGATATTTTAGTTGTATGAGGAAATACGGTTTACCATATCAAGGCTCTAAGAACAAAATTGCAGATAAAATTATGGAATATATCCCTGATGCGGAGAATTTCTATGATTTATTTGCCGGTGGCTGTGCTATGTCGCATTGTGCATTATTATCAAATAAATTCAAATCGGTACACGCTAATGATATTACTGATATTGTGATATTATTCAAGGATGCGATTGAAGGCAATTTAGATAAGTACGAGCCTGAAAGATTTCGGTCAAGACAAGAGTTTTTTGATGAAAAGGATGACAATCCGTTTGTACGCATCTGTTACTCCTTTTCAAATGACCAAAAAACTTATCTGTATTCAAAAGAATTAGAGCCGTATAAAAAAGCATTGCATGAACTAATATATGCCGACACTCCGCATGAAAGACTATTGAAATTTAAAAAAGTCTTTCGGGCTTTGATTGCGACTGGTATCATTTCCACCTCTACCCCCCCACGAAGTCAAAGTGTCGAAAGAGCGGAGAGGATAAAAAAATTAGACAATACACAGAGGTCTACAATATCGAACGAATTTTTAGGGTAGGCAATATTTTTCAAGTTTATATACAAGATGAAACCTTCGAAAGGTGCTATAGAATGAAGGATATGCAAAAATATCAACGTATTGAAAATATTGAAAGGAGCATTAATGTTTGCCACAACAATAATGCGCTACCTGAATTATCCGTATCGGTAGGTGATTATAGAGATGTCGACATAGAGCCAAATAGTGTGATATATTGCGACATTCCGTATTATGCTACTAAAGAGTATCAAAATCTATCTAACGAGTTTGATTATGATGCTTTTTATGATTGGTGTGAAATGCAAACGAATTTGGTAATCGTATCAAGTTATTGGATGCCTGATGAGCGTTTTATCTGCATAGCAGAATTTGAACGATTGTCTACATTCTCCGCAAGTAACAACTCCATGAAAAGAATCGAGAAGTTATTTGTTCCAAAGCATCAATTTGGCTTATATAAGACAATGATGAGTTTAAGCAAAAGAAATAATCAACAATTAAATTTATTCAATCAAGATGAAAATAACGATTGACAGGGCGGTTTTTGCAAGGGCAATATCCGAACTTGCTCCGCTAACAAAGAAAAAAACAGCCATTGCCATTTTTGATTCTATCAAATTTGTGACCAAGGGCAATAGAATCAGGTTGCAGTCAACCGATGGCGAAATGACTATTCGTAAATACATCGAAGCGCAAAGCATTGATGTCGAAGATGCCTTCTGTGTTAATGGTGCGAGCCTTAACGCCTTCATTTCAAAAGTTAAAGGTGATACTCTTGAAATGACAATAGAAGATGACATCATGAAGATCAAGCACAAGGGTGGTGTTGCAGAATTGAAAACAATTCCTATTGATGGCTTTGTAGAGCCTGAAAAATTGGGTGATGAAATTCAAGAAATAAACATTCCGAGTGATAAGTTTGCAAGGCTTTTGAACGTAGCGAAAAACTTTGTATCAAGCGAAACAATCCGACCACAAATATGCTCCATATTCGTAAGAGTCAAAGACAAGGAGTTAACTATGTGCGCAACAGATACTCGTAAGATGTTTGTCGACAAGTTTGTTATTGACAACTTAGACTCCGAAATTGACACAAGTTTTTATATTACGCCCAACGCATTTGGTGACGTACTGAACGCATGCAAAGGAGAAAGCGCAATATGTGTAAAAACGACCGAAAAAATGGTCGTATATCGTATCGGTCCAACGACCATATTCACATTGCAACCTACGGGTAAATATCCCAATTTTGAAAGAGTGATACCTCAACAACATTCTATCGAGGTAAATCTGTCAAAAGACGATTTGAGCGAGAGCCTAACCCGGTCTGCGTTATTCACGGAGCAAAGTGGACTTCTAAAAATATGCGTATCTAACTTGTCGTTGGATATTACTGCCATAAATTACAATAACATATCGAAATCTGTTGAAACATTAACATGCACGGCAAATTCAGGATTGGAGTTTGGCGTCAATGTTGTGGTTTTTAAATCGTTAATTGATGCTTGCGAAGACAAAGATGTAAATATGTTATTAGGCGGTGCGGCATTGCCGATTGTCATAAAAGATAGCGCAAACAAAGAGCGCATTCTCTTATGTATGCCCATGAGCATTAACGCATAACAGGTATAAATCAGGTTAAAAGGATTGTATGGTCGATATTTAGCGATTAGCCGTTTGGGTGAATAAAGATATATCCCAAACGGCAATCAATCGCTAATAAAAAGCGTAATTATCCGTTTATAATACACTGACAACTTAAAAACAAAACATGAAAAGAGAATCACGACACATAGTAATCCCGTTATCCTTATGGCAATCTTCCGATTTATCGTGGCTTGCCAAAATCGTACTCATGGAAATAGACAGTCTCCCTCGCACGGAGTTTGGCGTTAATGTTCGGTCAGGTGCTATTGCATCTGAATTGGGAATATCAAAAAAAGAGTGTGATGAGGCGTTAAAAGAGTTATTCAACAAGGGTGCTTTTCAAGTTAATGTCAATGAAGGGCAACGTCTTTTAGTGCCGTTGATATATAAAGATAGTTATATCGAGGCAGGGAAGCAACAAGAGATAGAGGGGGAAAAGCCAGATCCAAAAATAATTATTGATTTCGATGAAATATCAACCAAATGGGCAGAGATATGCACAACGCTGCCCCCAATAAAAAGATGGACTCCGCAACGAAAAAGGAAAGTACGCGCATGTCTGAAGCAAAGCGATTTGACGGTAGCAGATTTGTATAAGTGCTTTCAAATAATTGCTGCGACTCCGTTCTTAAATGGAACGGGCGAATTTAAAGCCGTGTTTGACTGGGTAATTCAACGTTCACAAAATCTTCAAAAAATTTATGAAGGTTTTTATGCGCGTTCTGTAAATGAGAGACGCGACTATGATAGAATAATGAATATTCAATCAGCAGATGATGATTTGCCAAATGGCAAACGTAAAAGACAAGGGCTGTAAACATAAAAACAAAAATCAACAATGACTCCTGAACAAGAGGCTGGTTTAAGACGTTGGTATGACATCTTCAAAAATAATTGCGAACTTGTAGAGATACGTCTTATTGACCCTGCAACAAATAAAACATATAGTGGTTATTTTAAAGACATTAATACAATCATTGAGTCTTTAAAGCCATACGAGCAGTGTAATCAATATTTTGTATTGAATCACATTATTGATGGTTGCTATGATAGAAAACAAAGAGATCATTTTATTGTAAATCCAAGAGAGACCACATCCGATAAGGATATTGATGGTTACGATTGGATTATGATAGATATAGACGTTGAAAGAGTTTCAGGAACAACAAGCACGGAAGAAGAGTTAAATTATGCAAAAAAGAAAGCAAATGACGTGTATGCTTATTTGCGTGATGCTAACTTTGAGAAACCGGTGGTTTGTTGCTCCGGCTCTGGGATTCATGTTTTATATCGAGTTGATTTAGAGAATAGCGAACCGGTTAGAAAACTTATTAAAGATTTTCTCAACGCGTTAGGGATGTTATTTTCTGATGATAGAGTGCACATTGATGGTGTTGTAGGTAATCCTGCGCGATTATGCAGACTGTATTATAGCGTGAATAGGAAAGGTGCTAATACAAAGGAAAGACCGCATAGAATGTCTTACATTGTTAGAGCACCCGAAGAGGTCAAACCTACCGATATTACATACATAAAAAAGATAGCCGATCTGATACCACAGCCGGAAGCCCCGGCTAAGCAGAATCACTATCGCGGTTCAGATAGTTTTGATTTGGAGGCTTTCATCGAAAAGTATCAAATAAAAGTGGCTAAAAAGACCGTAACAAATGACTACACAAAATACGTTTTAGCGGAGTGTCCTTTTGACTCTTCGCATAAAGCACCGGACAGTTGTGTATTTCAGTTTAGAAATGGAGGTTTTCAGTTTGTTTGCCTACATCAATCACATCGCCATTTGACCTTCAAGGATTTTAGACTACATTATGACCCTAACGCCTATGATAGGACTACGTATGCAGAGCATATATATCGGCAGAATTATTATCGCGTAAGACCGCCATTTGAGCCGGAAAAAGTTACGCCGGACAAGGGTATGCCTTGGATGATGATGTCGGAAATTAAAAAGACGGAATTATCTCCGGCAGACTATATCCCGACAGGTATAAAGACACTTGATGATATTGTAATAGGTCAAAAGATCGGTCAAGTCACAGTTTGGTCCGGCAGGCGTGGTTGCGCGAAATCGACTCTATTAAATCAAGTTTTATTAGGTGCGGCTAATAGAGGTGCGAAATGCGCTCTTATAAGCCGTGAGTTGTCTGATGGCGAAACAAAACAATGGATGATGTTGCAATTAGCCGGGAAACAATTCAATCAAAAATCACGATTCAATGATTTTTATTTTACGCCAAATCATATTGTAGAGAGGATTGAGCCGTGGATAGACCAATATCTAAGGATATACAACAATGCTTACAAAGGTGATATTCTCAATCTGGAGGATAAGATTCGACAACTGCACGAAGTTTGGCCTTTTCAAGTCTTGGCGATAGACAATCTTATGACTATTGATATTGAAGACTTTGGTGCAAGAGATGAATGGTCAAATCAAAAACTTTTATTGAATAAACTCACCTCGTTAGCACGCGAATTGCGTTGTCACATTCATCTCGTTGCTCATCCCAATAAAAATCGAACTTGGTTGGATTGCGACTCAATCTCCGGGAGTGGCAGTATTGCGAACTATGCGCAGAACGTCTTGATTATTCATAGAATTTACCCCGATACATTTGAGACGAATGCAGCCGGTGCATTATCAAAAGATAAGATCAATGAGATTATTCAGAGCCAATGTACCAACATAATAGAGATAGCAAAGTGGCGTGACAAAGGGACTGCAATGGGCAAAATCATAAAACTATGGTTTGAGCCTGAAAGCAATAGATTGAAAAGTGACCCATACGAGGTGATTAACTATAATTGGCAAGAGCGAGGAGAGCAACAATTCTTTGATGGTATGCCAAGTTATGAACTCGATAGCGATTTCTTAACTCCGATGAATGAAGATGAAGAGATACCATTTTAGCGAAATAAAAAATAAAGAAGTTAATATTTTGATAATCTGTATATAATAACTATATTTGCAATATGGAAATAACGTTAGAGAATTTTAGAGAGCAAGCCAATGCGCACGGAATATGCGAAATGGCTAATGACTGGGATAAGGCTAAGTCCAAAAAGCAACTTGTGGATTTGGCTTTATCCATTCGTGGTATTGAATATATCTCCAAGGCAATAAGTGAGGGTTGGGGTATTTCTCCAAATCAAATTTGCCAAGAGTTCTCTGCATTTAACAACGGTAAATATACATACGATAATGGCAAATACACAACCGCATTGTATTGCTTTGAAAAGAGTGTAGAAAACGATGTAGATTTGATATTTGCCGAACAAACAGCGTTGTTGCTTGTTAATTATGTAGGCGATATATATATCCCTACAAATCACATTTGCGAAATATATGCCGTAAATTCCAAGTTTTATTTATTTGGCGATGGGTGTACTCGCATTCATAGTTATGGCTCAACAAAGGTATGCAATAAGCAAGATACTCCTACTAAAATAATAAAGATGTATGAGCAACGGATATAATCATTACATACAGAAATATCCTATTGGAGAAACTACATTCCCTATTGAGGACATAGAGAGTGTGTATCATTGTTGGTATTGTCAATTTACCGATTATTCAAGTGATGGTGAGATAAAGAATATTTATCAGGAGGATTATGTCGAAAATAGCGGAGTAAGATTATACATTCCTGCTCCTGAAGATTTGACTTTTAAATCCGATGAATATAAATTAAGATTGTTGTTTAATCGCAAGACGTGCCAAGAAGATTATCGCGCATTTTACGAATCTTTTAGAGGTGTTAAGTGCGAATATCACGACACTTTCAGGAATAGATATATAACTATTCTTATGACTAAAAAGCCATCCATTGTAGAAGAGAAAATATATAAAACAACGCCATATCAGTTAGTCGAATTCACATTCACCAATGTGCTCGGCAAGAGTTTTAAAACATCACAGATATGAATGACGAATTTAAAATAGGAGATTGGGTAAAATATCTTCCTACTCCATACGAACAATATACGGAATGTGTAGAGGCAATCGCGAGAGGATTAGACAATAAGGTCTATCTATGCTTATCTAACGGTAAATATGTTCCGGCAGCCTATTGCATCAAATATAAGATACAGGGTGAAGAACGTATGAAACTTATAGACAAACTTAATGCCACATTATAATGAATAACGGTTTATTAGAAGCATTGCAAGTGATAGGATGGCCCGATTTGCCAAAAGCCATAGATAGCACATATAATAAAGTATGGCTAAAAGCGATTGCGAGGGTACAGCGCACGAATGGGGATATAGGCTATTGTCTTGTTGCAAACAACGGAGAAAATCTTCCGCGAATAATCAGGGATTTTTCACCCACAGGAATGATATGTAAGATTCTATCTATTCATCCTTATGAAGATAAGCCAAAACGAAATATCGTTCCTCATTTTGCCAACGATGCGCAAATCTTGAAATACTTTAAGAAGACATCCTATAAACAATCAGAGATAGAGTCTTTGCTATCAAAAGAGGGCAAGACACAGGAGCAGATTAAAGCCGATATGCAGACTATCAATGAATACATTCAAAAGGTTGCTATTGAGCAGTCTGAAAAAATGATTGAGGTTAATCAACAAGCAAGAGAGGCGGCATCGAAAAGTGTAACTAAAAATAAAAGAACTTATGGAAGAGCAAATTCAACAAAAACTGAAAGAGGTAAAAAATAAAATTGTAACAAATTCAAAAGATGCGCACTTTGCAAATTCTTTGATTGAAGAACTTGTGAGTTTGCAAAAGCAGGCAGATGTAGTTCCCACGGAGATATTCATACCGGTATCTGATATTGAAAAGAGTCACGATTTTGGAGCAACCAAACTTTCTAAGACAGTTAATGGAAAGTTTATTTTTGAGGCTAAAGGAGGCTTATACACAATCGTTGATATGCGATTGCAATCTCTCTACACGCTCTGCCAAAGCATCTTTGATGCAATGAATAATCCCCCCGAAGATGAAACGCTTAGAGATATATCAAAAGATTACGCTACAGCCGTATCTTATATTTTCCAAGCACCCATATTTTGCTCGTTGAATGACAACGTTTTACTTGATGTTGCTACTGCGCTCCTTCAATCTTTTCAAAAAAATGTTCAGTCAGTTCTTGCAAAAGATTTACAGCCAGAGAAGGAGTCAGACGTTGCGGCTAATATTGTGTTAGACAATGCCGCAAAAGTCTTAGAAGACACGAGCAAAAACATAAATCATGAAGACTCATAGATGATTTGCAATAGGACAAAATTCCATGAATATCTTAGTCCAAAATAATTAGAGCGATCCGTGAGGATGGCTCTAATTTTTTATTGTGATGTATATTTAGGTTACTTTATTTCGAAGTTTCTCATCAAATCTTTGAGTACATATTTGAATATTTTACCCTCTAAATAAGCCGCGTATTCGCTATTAGAGTCGATATTATAACGCTTACAGATCCCTTGTATCAAGTGCCTGCCTTCGTGTTCTATCGTGTCTATCAACTCCCACAAATCACTAACATGCCCTATGACAACAACGCTTTGTTTATGGAGAGAATTATTAAACGTTAATCCCTCATTTGGTTCTCCGCTCATTAACATTCTTTCGGCTTCGTAATAGTCAATAGTCGGTATCCCAATATTCCACAAAGCATCCATTATTTCGGGGGTATTGTGCGGCTTAGCATTATAGAATAATGTAAGACTCCAATCGCAAATATCTAAATATACATCGTGACGTATCATTTCTTTGCTTTTTTAGCGGTTCTTGTCTTTTTTATGTAAGATTCCTTATCAACGCCCTCCGCCGGTGGTGTGTAGGCATTGGGCGGTAATCTAAAAGGGCAGGGCAAATCTTCGCATTTCTTTTGCGCGAGTTCAACCTTTAAATCTCCGTTTTCTTGAACAAGTTTAACTTTATCATCTTCTGATTTCAAAAGTTTTGCTTGAACGCTCCTTAGCAGTTCGGTTTGTTCTACATAACGTTGTTGTTGCTCTTTAAGTTGCTCCGTAAGATTGTTATTAGATTTCGTCAAGTCAAGGTTTTGTTGTTGATTGAGTTCTATTTGTTCTTTAAGCAAATGAAACTCTTCAGTTCTGGCTTGAACTTCGGCTTGCTCTGCATTAGCATTTGCGGTTCGCTTTGTTTGCCTCCATGTGATGATAGACGCAATACCACCACCAAACAAAAGCGAAATTATTGGTAGTATGTATTCCTGAAACATTACACTAACTCCTCCCAGTCTATTGGATTACCATTAAACAATCTATCGCTTATCCATCTATTAAAGATGAAACCATCCTTTTGGTCAGGGTCGTCAACGACGTCTTTAATCATCAGTGCTAAATGTTGTTCATCCGCAATGCTTGACTTCCAATAATCGGAGCGAACCATATTGGCTACCCATACATAATCATAGAGCGTATTGTCTTCCAACGTTATGTTATTACGTTTCAAGAGTTCATCGACTTGGTCTTTAGTCCAATATTCTATTGGCTCTAACTTCTTTGTCGATGGATTCTCTTTACGCAACCCCTTCACTGCGTACTCACATGCTTTCTTGTTGAAATGAAAGCCGTTTGAACGAAAATATCGTTTGGCATCTTTGGGCCATTCCGATAAATCGAATAATTCTAAATTTGTCTTATCTTTCATACCGATTGCAATTTAATGTTATATATAATATAACAATTAAAATAAGTAATGATATTGCTTACAACATAATGTTTTTGACACTGTAATAAAAAATAGGTGACTAAATAAGGAGTCACCTATTTTAATATCACATCTTTATAGCGCAATTAAGATTTAACCTGCGATGTATCAACATGGGCAATATAAAGGAACATATCCAAGATAGGCGTAGCGGTGCATTTAACATCGGTAGCCCAATATTTATATTGTCCGTTAACACCGGTAGTATTCTCAACGGTGATAAGACCATCCATAGTAGTGCCGAAGACTTTCTGAATGATATTATTACCATATTTCTCCGCAAGAACGCGATCGAGAATATCGGCTCTATAAGTTCTACCGGCAAAGCCACTTGCTTTGAAAGTGATAATCTTAGGCGACCAGCCGGATACCACTGTGCCATCATTCATTTGCTTAACGCTGACAACGCGAATCGGAGAAAGACCCGGATAGTTAATAACATAATTGCTGAAAGTGTCAGCAGTCACGATGCTTGAAGGTACACTATTAACTTGGTCTACAAGTTGCCCCTTATCAGCGAGCCACTGGAATTTAATCCATTCGATAACTTTGGCGTTTTTAAGGAATACGTTCTTAAACATATCCTCCGGCACAAGCCACTCGCCAGTCATATTCTCTCTGCCCCAAGTATCCTCCTTGTAGAAAGATTCAATTTCCGCAAGTTCTGCCAAGATGTCGCATTGTGGGTCAGTGATAACCTTATGGAACATCTTTGTAAAGTTCTCCGCAGGTGTAGGTGCTTTATATACCGGACCTGTGATACCTTTACCGCCTGTGTAGATAACTTGCGATGTAGACAATGCTTGTGCAGCCATATTAGACAGAGCCATGTTAATGCCGTCAATACGAGGTTGCAAAACATCTGTTGCATATCCGAGCAAAATAGGTGCTTCATTGCCGAGTTCTTGGAACAATTTCTCTTTATACTCTCGTTCCATTGCTTGCTCTTGCCAACCTTTAGCGATAAGGTCAATAACACCGGCATTGTAAGATACAGATGCACCCTCTTCGCCAAGGCGCGAGTTGCCGAGAGGTGCACGCCAATCAGCCATTGTTGCTCTTTCAGGCTCACGCGCATCAATTCTTACGGAAGCATAACCATTCTTATCCGTTGGGAGCGGAGTGGGGTCGGCAGGGAAGTATGTTTTCCAGAATTGATAGTTAGCCTTAATCAAATTCGGATCGTTGAGGATATAAGAGATGGCGGCACGACCGGCTACCGAATCCTCAAACATCTTTACATATTGAGTATCTTTAAAATCGAATTTCATAGCGATATGTTTTTATTTCTTATTAAGAGCATCAACTCTAAACCAACCATTAATATTGCAAATATTAAGGTTCTTAACACACTCGGGAAGAACTGACATCTTCGACATATACATTGTACCGCGAAGAGCAGGAGTTAGCATATAACGAGCCGCATCGAATACGGGGTCAGGATTAGCCGGGTCAGCGGATTCAGACCACATAAAATCATAATCCCAACCGGCGACCGCGTTGATATTCTTCACCACCATGTTACCCTCGTTGTCACTCTCTACGAGCACGTTGCCTGCTTCGGGTACGCCTGTCGGAGTTTTAGAGAGCGTCAAAGCCCACACATCTTTGCCATTCGCTTTTGTAGCAGATTTAGCGATAACGGTCAAAGCCTCTCCTCTGCCACCAATTTCAGAGGGGGCAATCATAAGAGTATCGCCCACAAAGGGAATGTGATGGAATCCGTCACGCACGATATTAACTGTTGCTCCTGATGCAGATACGACTTCATAAGTTTTGAGGATATAAACCTTGCCTTTAAGACCATCCTCTTCGGTACGAAATTCCATCAAATCACCTGCATAAATCTTTGCCGCTCCGGGGAACGGATTCATTACTTGACCACCAAAGGTTGGGAAAACGAGATCATCCTTAATATCGTCAAGTTTAACAAAGACATTGCGAGCACCACCTTTACTGCCCTTTTGCTGAACGAGAGAACGCCCACCAAAATAGCCATTAGATAATTGCGAAATTGAATTTACCATAATTTTGAATTAAAGTTAATTATTACATGCCCATATCTTTATTACGCTGTTCTGCGAGTCTTGAAGCCTCTTTAAGAGCGGCAAGATTGTCATCTTGTACTCCTGAAGGGTTTTTAGGAGTGATAGTGGGCGAAACATTAGCCTGTGTCTTGTTGTAGATTTTAGCGTAAATATCAGCCTTAGCATCCACATCAAGGTCTTCAGTGATGTTTACTTCAGATAGGAAAGAGTCTATCCACTCTTTATCTTTGATACCCTTTGAGTTAAGAGCACTGATTAAATCGGATTTTTTTGCACTTAACTTTGATTTTTTCTCATTCTCAGCGTTCGTTGCTTTCAGGGCTTCGATTTCTGCTTTAAGAGCGTCAAGTTCCGGGTTATTAGTTTTTGGTTCTTGATTCGGCTCTGGAGCAGGATTTTTTTCAGAGTGTTCATCTCTCCATTGTTTTACAAAATCAGACTTATCCTTACGAATGTTGTCGTTGGTAACATTGAGGATTTCAAGAGCAACTTCAACAAAATCGGGGAGTCCCATTTCGTCATTCGCCAATTTGTTAATCAGGATTTCTGTTTGTTTGACGAGTGTTTTTTCCGACATGGCGAGGGATTTCCTGCCTTTATTTGTCAGTTCTGCGCGGAGGGCTTCTCGCGCTTGTTCTTCGGTAAACTTCATATAACTAATATTTTTTATTATATTTTTCGCAAAAATAAATTTGTTTAGTTTAAAAATTTTTAAAAACATATATATTAACATAACACAGTATTAACTTTAATGTGATATTCGCGGATATATGATTTAATATCGGGGTAAATTTGCAACTATGCAAGAAGATAAGAGACCTAAAATAATACGACCACAGGCAGGATTCCAAGAGAATTTTGTCAGGAGCAACGTTGACGTTTGTTTCGGAGGAGGTGTTCTTAATCCACAGCCTATTGACAGTTATGTAATTACGCCTTATGGAAAAAGACGACTTGCTGATATGCAATCCGGCGATACAATTTGTGATGTCAATGGAGGTGTTCAAGTTATAAATCACATCATCAACAAAGGCAAAATGCAATGCGTGAGATTTATGCTTGACGATGGCAGAACCGTTGAAAGCGCACTGGAACATCATTGGAAAGTTTTTAATAGACATGGCAAAGAACTTGACATAACCGCCATGGATATTATGAATTATATTGATTCGCGAAAAGATTATCCTAAGAAACACAAGGATTGGTATCGTATTCCTAATTCTGCTCCGGTGTATTATGAAGATTTACACAAAGAAGAGAGAAAAATAGATGCTTATCTATTAGGCTATTTACTCGGCAATGGATGCTTTAGAGAAAAAGATTTAGTTTGTTTTTGCACGTCTGATGAAAGCGTGGCGCAATATATTGAAAGTCTCGGATATACCCTTAAAACAAGGCAAAATAGCGATAATTACAGAGTTTATTCTATTCAGAGCAAAGAACTCAAAAACGAGATCCGCAACCTAAAATTAATGGGCGTACACGCTGATAAAAAGTTTATTCCCGACTCTTATAAATACGCGCCAATAAATATTCGATTGGGTGTATTACAAGGGCTTATGGATTCGGATGGTTGTGCTATTAGAACTAATTTTAGAAAATATAGATGCACATACGTTTCTGTAAGCAAAACTCTAATTGAAGATGTAAAGGGAATCATCTATTCGTTAGGCGGCAAATGTTATACATCCATAACTCCGCGGTGTAAACGCTTTTTAAACAATCGAACTAAAATATCAGACTGTAAAGAATCTTATCGTTTGACTATTCATCTGCCAAATAACAAAGACTTATTTAGGCTAAAGCGAAAAAAAGATTTAGCCCAAAACACAGATGAAAGAAGAGTTAAACCTTTCCTCTCAATTAAATCTTATGAATTGACGGGAGAAAAGGAGTGCAAATGTATCAACGTTAGCGGAAATGAGCATCTTTATCTTACAGATAACTTTATTATTACGCGTAATTGCGGTAAAACATTTGCTTCTATTCTTGCCACGGCCGAAATGGTGAAAGACCCAAACTTTCGCGGTGTATTTGTGAGAAAGTCATTCCCGGAATTAAAGAGTGCTGGTGGTGTATTTGATGAGTTTAAGGCGATATTCAAAGATAATGCGCAATATAAAAACTCCGACCCGCCAAGAGTGACATTTCCCTCCGGTGCTTTTGTTGAGTTTAGACAAGTTAATAATGAAGATTTAAAGAAAATACAAGAGGAGTGGAAGGGCTCGCAGTACACATACATCTATATTGACGAGGCGACAAGTATTGAGTTTTCAACATTTAAGTATCTCCGCACGCGAAATCGCTCTAAATCTACATTTCATCCTTGCATGAAAGCAACCATGAACCCGGAGCGTGAATGTTGGATTAGACCTTTCATTGACTGGTATGTAGGTGAAGATGGAAGAATTATACCGGAGCGTGATGGGGTCATTCGTTATTTCTATATATGGGGGAATGACCCAACGGAGGTTTATTGGGGTGATACCAAAGAGGAAGTATACAGGCTGGGGCGCACGGATATAGACCGCAAACTTAGAGCATTAGGTGGTGACTTTACATACGAGAATCTTATAAGTTCATTCGTGTTTTATCTCGGCAAGATGTCGGAGAATAAGGCATCTGTCGGTAAAAATATGGATTATGCTGCAAGCGTTGCTTCTGTCGGTGGGCATCAAGCAGAGCAATTTATAGAGGGTAATTGGAACGCCTCCTGTAATGACAACACGGATTTGCTCATAACACCCACGACCGCAAGAGCATGCGAATTTACAACTCCACAAAAGAGCCATTTAAAATATGTAACTGTTGACCTTGCCGATATAGGCAAAGACAATACTAACATTTTTGTTTTTGAGGGATTGCATCTTGTCGCTCGCAAAACTCTTCAAAAATCTACACCGGCAGAGAATTGCAGATGGATAAGACACGTAGCACGCGAACACGATATACCTGAGAATCATATAATATACGATGCTCAAAGAGCCGCTTATGTGCTTGACTATATCCCTGATGCTATACCATATATTTCGGGATTAGCACCAAGAGGCGTATATAAAAACAATTTCAGATACATGAAAGACGAGTGTTATATGCGCTTAATAAATGCTATAAACGATGGTAGATTCTCCATATCTCCAGAGGTCGCACATTCGCAATACCAGCATCAAAAAATACGAACATACATGACCTTTATGGATATATTCATTGACGAGTGCAAAGTGATTAATTTCACAACATTACCCAATGGCAAACTGCGACTCGATAGCAAGAAGAAGATGAATAGCAATCTTACTGTAACAGGCTCAATGGATATACTTGACGCATGCGCAATGTTGATGTCGGCATATTGCGATGTTGAATATGGAGAAGAGTTGCAGAAGGGGTATAAGTATCAAGACAATGATGATATAGGAGAATTTTCTCCCAACGTTGTTAATATATTCGACGATTCGACTTGGTGTTAAAATGATTTAGTTATGGTTATAGATGATATAATAGAAGATGCTAAAAAGCAGGGCTATGACGTAAGAATTAGGGATGTTGGCTTTGCCATATTGAGTACGCAATTAAACGACTCTAAAATGGCTTATATGCTTATATTTGGCGAAGACCCCCACCATGATACATTTATCACTCTGGATAGAATTAAGTATCTATTCTCTTACTTCAAGACCAAGCAGCAAAAAGAGAATAGTGAGAGGGATTTCAACGAGATAGCAAAAATGCTTGTAGCAAAATCAAATAGGGGCGATTCTCCCGATTCTATGACTTTCGAGGATAATAGGGAGGGTATTGAACTTCAATTACGCGAAATTGTCGAACTGAAAAAGGAAGCAATGAACGTTAAAAGCGGAGAGAAAGATTTAAAAACGCTTGCATTGCTCCAAAAAACCGAAGCAGACCTACGCGTAAAACTCAATGACAAGTTTGGCGCATCTGAAAAAGCAGAAGATCAATATATTGTCGTTCAAACCAAATTCAATCATATTTGCCAATGGACAAATCGCGAATGTTGGTTGCAAACTAAAGAATATGCTAAGGAACACTGGAACTTAATAGAGAAAGAGTAAAAGAGATGATGAATAATATTCAACAGCAAATTGCTAAATTGCTCGCAGATCCAGAGCAATTATTGCAGACTAAGCCGTATTATCGGACTATATCGTATAACAACAATTTGAGAAATAGTGGAATTGTTGAATCTATCGGTGCGACAGTTAGGGCGACAATACCGAGAATTAAGCGCAAACCTATCCCTATCGAGCAGTTGTTGAAAGAGTACGACCCTTGGAGTCATTCGATATTGTATGATGAGAATATCCCAAGCCTAACAATGAAGAATGCCGAAGGAGGTTGGGTACAGATAGAGCAAAAGCGTATGCCTATCCCTTATCAGCAGAATATTGCAAAGAAACAAACTCTGCATCTTTGCAATAATCCGATGAATCATATATTGCTCAATCCTGAACCTACGGAGTTGCAAAAATTGTATTTTATAAAAATCAAGCAAGCATGGGATGAGCGCAATATTGACGGCTTGAAGACGGAGGCGGTATTGACGCAAAAATCTCAAAGCGTTGTTGGCATGTTATTTTATCATAACTATGCCGGTGAAATCAAAGCCAGAATATTAAAATATTCAGATGGCTTTTCGTTGATCACTCACAAAGACAACAACGGTGAGCATATTATGGAGTGTGTTTATTACATGATAGACGACACGGAGTATCTTGACTGTTATGATAATACATTCATGTATCGGTTTGTTAATTCGCTTGATATTGACAATAATACCGGGGCAGAAACAGTAAACGGCTGGCGTTTAATCGAGTCCGGCTACCATGGTTTTTCTGAATGCCCATTGATAGTAAAGCGCGGTGCTGTGGCTTGGGATGCCGTTCAAGACTTGATTGAATTGTACGAAAGAACGTACAATACATTCATGGTTATTCAAAATAGACATGGCAACGGAGCACTTTATATCAAAGGTAAACTGAATCAACTTGGGCAAAAACTTGCAGGCAGTATAGTGTTATTTGATAACTCTCTTGACCCAAATGCAGATGCAAAATATCTTACACCGCCATCACCGCAAAACATGATAGAAACACTCGACCAATTAGAGTATTCGATTCAAAAAGGCTCTGGCACTACATTTATCTTGCCTAAAGATATTAAACTATCCGGGGATACTTCGGGTATAGCGGTTCAATTAACGCAAGAGTTAGATATTGAAACGGCATTGCAAGATGTAAACGACTGGCAGAATTTTGCCAACAAGATGATGCGGTTGTTCAAGCAAGGTTTAGCACGCGAACTTGTATCAAAGGGCGAGAAAGGATATGAAAACGCCATAACTGAATTTGAGCAACTGAATATCCGCACACGTTTTGTAGTTTGGAGACCGCAATCGAACGAAGCATACAATCAAATGCTTACGACACTTCATGGTGCAGGAGGTATATCAAATCAAACTCTCGTGGAGAAAAATACAGAAAGTTGTCCCGATGAAATGGCTCGCATAAGAAACGAAGAAGAGATGGCTATTCAGAAACAAATAAAGCAACAAGAGTTGACGATGCGCATTTCAGAAAAAGCCGTAAATACAAATAACACTTCAAACGATAAACTAAATGGAGAGGCCAATTCTTAAAATAAAAACCGATGACGGCTTGGGCAATCTTAATCCTTCTTTCAAGGGGATTGAGATTACGGAGTTTACTTTTAAGCCGACACGAATGGGTATCCCCGAATTAACCGCTACCCTTATGTGGCCCACTTGTCTTGATGATGAGTGGACTCACAGGGAGTATGTTGAATTATATGGGGAGAAATACTATATTCGACAAACGCAAACATCTGAAAAAACAAACTCGGATGTTAGGTATAAACATACTCTTGAATTTGAGTCGGAGCGTAATCAGTTAGCAAGAGTTTACTTTTATGATGTTGTGCCTTCTTGGTCTGCAACATACGATAAACCAAATACAAACTCAACAAAGTTTACATTTTACGGAACGATAAGAGAGTATGCTGACAGGTTAAATTGCGCTTTCAGATACGCAGGTATAGGGGATAGTATTCTAAAAAGCAAAACCACATTGAGCGATTTAGATACTCCTGTAGGCGATGGTTATTGCGTAATTGTTAGCGGTTATGGAGATGGAGATGTTGAGCAATCCCAAGAATTGAGTTTTGAAGATCAGCGTTTATGGGATGCTCTAACGGAGGGATTTAACAAATATAATATTCCATTCGCATTTCACGGCAAAAAGATTGTATTCAACGAATATATAGAACCTATTGAGCATATATTTAAATATGGTTATGATAATGCGTTGCTTTCGGTAAAAAAGGCTAATGCTGATGCATTAATGATTAACCGCATCACGTTCAAAGGCTCGGAGGAAAACATACCCTATTATTACCCAAACGAAACCGAATACGGCAGTGTGTCGGTCAAAAAACTCGATGGTAATGTCGTTTTAACGAATAATTCGTTTGAGGTTGTTGATGCAAATAAACTTGTCACGCTCGTTCCGGCTAATGCTCCGGTGCAGCTTGATGTTAACAGGCAAATAACTGAATTTGACCCTGAATCTTTTGAATATAAGATAGGCAATAGTTATGCAAATGTAGCGTTGGGCGCTTGGATAGAAGTTTATGAAGGCGGCATAAGCTCTCCTGTATATTCGACTATATTCAGGGCTAAATTTACCACGAGATACGAAGGATATGCAGTAATAGAGGCAATTTATGGCAAATCGTGGGTATCCAATAACTCCCAAACTTTTGGTTCAAAGATGCCGTCGGATGACGACTATACAAACATTGTTTTTTCAAATCGATTTAATGTCAATAGCATCAAAGACACCAAGGGCAAAAAGTACACTGATTATGTTATCTCTGACAACGGGCTCGTAATAGGTGGTATACCTGCTGATACGGAGTTTACCCTTGAATTTACCATGACGTGGCGTGGTGCTGTTGCAACAATAGAAGGACAGCACCAAAGGGTATATTGGCGTATTTCGGGAATAAAGAGCCGGAATGAAACAGATGCAGAATACTCGTGGGTTGTAGACAATAAACGATATAACAACATAAAAAAACTTGGCGTTGAACTAACTGTGCCTCTTTCGGAAGACTTGGCAGGCGAGGGATTCTTTTGGGATTCTTTAAACAGGATGCCAACACAGGATAATTTAATGCCGCCTAAATACAGAGAGACAGGTGGTAAAGAGCGTTTTTATAATGCGCTAAACAATACATATCAAGATGAAAATGGGGATTATATAGAGTTTAAGAATCCCTATGAAATCGGCAATCCAATAGAATATATATACTCTGACGAAACCATCAAACCGACAATAGAAGGTGTAACAAATTCAAGTGGTGAATTGTTTGGTACGATAGCCGGCATTGCATTTGACTCCGATGATAATGACTCGATAAAACTTGCGACAGGAGAAGACGAAGAACGCTCCGAGATTGACGCGGCTAATTACGAGCATTCTTTCTTTTACATCAAACTCCGTAAGTTTGATGGCGTTGACGGTTTTAATTTATTGAAATGTGCCTCGCAGACCGACGCTATGACCATACAAATGACATCGGGCAAATGCAACGGTTGTAAGTTTAAAATCCAAGTTTCTGTTGTCGAAAAAGATGGTGTAGAAGACTGGTACAATCCTGTTCAGGTAGATGGCAACGGTGATATTATGCCGGGCTTGCAGAGCGATAAAATCAACGCTGACAATATTCAAGATGTTCAACAAGATACATCAAAAAATAGTATTTGGATAGCAGTTCAGAAAGACGCATCAACATTTGGCGTGATAATGCCAAATAGGTCAAATAATTATCTCCCCGAAGTGGGCGATACGTTTAATTTTATCAACATTGATTTACCACAGGGTTATATTGATGCGGCTGAAAGACGTGGAGAACTTGCAATGCTTAAATTTATGGCAGAGAATAACGAGGAGAAATTCAATTTTGAAATTTCAGCATCTCGGATTTTCTTTGCACATAATCCCAACATTCTTGCCCAATTAGATGAAAACTCTATTATTAAAATTGGCTACAACAATAGAGAATATGAGCAATACGTGGAGTCTATTGACGTACAATGGAAAGATAACGAGGTATTGCCGGAAATAAAAATTTCATTGGCAAATACGTTAACTCCGTCGGGTAATTTCGTGGAGGATATTGTCGCTAAGGCATCATCTACAAATGGCGTATTGTCAGTTTCTAAAGGGTCAGGCAATGGATTGTCAACGGCATTGTTAGACGCGAGATACCTTCGCAAGGATAAATCCGATAGGTCGCCGCACACAATAGCATCTGATACATCAATAGAGGTGGGCAACTTTGTAAGCGGTTCATCTGGTGCAATTATTTACAATAACAAGGAGACCGGTCATAGCACAGCCGAAGTCGATTATCTAATCGTGCGAATGAAAGCAATATTTGAAATGCTTGAAATTGCGCATGTTCAGTCTATTGGCGGCAAGATGATAGTAAGTCCCGGTGGGAGTCTTGAAATATCATTTGTTCAAGAGTTAACTTCTTCATATCGTTGTTTCTTTAAACATCAAGAGGAGAGTGAAGGTGCAGATTGTCGCTTTGTTGTCGGTGACAATGTGATTTGCGAGTCATTTAATGTTTCCAACGGTTTGAATTACCAAGCGTCAAATCAATACTATTGGCGCAGAGTTATTGCGGTGAATAATGAAGAGGCGTATTTTGAACTATCCAAAGATATTTGTGCGGAAAAATCAGATGCGCCAAAAGTCGGTGATACGGTGTGTCAATTAGGCGGTATTGATGAAACACGTCAATCAGCGATTATTCTATCAACAATAGGTTCTAACGCCCCGTGTATCACGCTTTACGATGGCATTGATAATTTTACTTTGTCCGGCAAAGAAATGGTTGATATGGGGGTTGACCCAAAAACTAATAAAGCATATTTCAACGTACACGGCAATGCTTATATAGGCGACAAGAATGCAAATAGTTTCCTTAAATACAATAATGCTTTAAAAGAACTTGAACTAAAAGCAAAACTATCCATCGGCTCTACCATTGGGGATAAATCAATAGATGATTATATACAAAGTGTAGTGCCACCTGTCAGCCAAGAGGACATTGAGGGATTCGTAAATGCTATTGTAGACCCAAAGATAGAAAATTTACAAGAGCAGATAGATGGAGTTGTAGAAACGTGGTTCTCCGATGGAGTGCCGACTTTAGACAATTATCCTGCGAGTGAGTGGAATAACGATGTCGCAAAACAAAATCACTTAGGAGATTTATATTACGATAACAGCACCGGCATTGCATATCGATTCTCACAACAAGACGGCACGTATTTTTGGAATGTAATCACAGATGATGCAATAACAAAAGCATTAGCGGCAGCACAAGAGGCAAAAGACATAGCGGATAGCAAGAGGCGGATATTTACGAGCGAGCCATATCCTCCTTATGATGTAGGCGATTTATGGGTTAATGCTACATATCCTCAAAACGATGCGCCCACTTATGTCAACGAACTCCTAAGATGCTTCACATCAAAGAGTGAGAGTGAATCTTTTAGCATAGCAGATTGGGATAAGGCTTGTAAATATACGGATGACTCAAAATTGAATGACTTTATCATAAGTTATAAAGGCGATGTAGAGTCAATTAAGACTCAAATTGATGGTAAAGCAGAAACATGGTATCAAGATACAGACCCTTCCTTGAATTGGACTACCGAAGAACTAAAGCAATCACATGCAGGTGACTTATGGTATAACACTACCGATGGCACAACTATGTATTGGGATGGCTCGGTTTGGAAACTACAAGATATACCTAAAAGTGTATTCGATACAATAGATGGGAAATCGTCTATATATGTATCCAAGCCGGTTGAAGGATACAATCGCTACGACCTTTGGTTTTTAGAGCAAGACTATACTCTATCCGGTGTATTTTATGAGGCTGGCACGCTCGTCGTTGCTAAACAAGACATGGGCGAATCATGGAGTGCAAACGATTGGATAAAGAAAGATAGATACACAGATGATACTCTCGCGCAACAAGCCAAAGACATTGCCGACGCGGCACAACAGGCGGCCGACGCGGCACAACAAGACGCAGATGCGGCAAAAAGCAGGCTTGACGCGTGGGCTGATGATGGGGTTATTTCTCCGACCGAGAAACAGGGATTAAAAGACGAAATAGCACGAATTGATGGAGATTATACCCATATTGTTACGGAGTACAATAGATATGCTCTTGGCAATCCAACTGTCTATATCCAAAAACACAAAGCATATCGCGACAATCTCGTGATATTGTCCGCAACATCTACGGAGAATATTCCTATTCCCGATAATTTTGCAACGAGCCAAACTGAATACTATCAACAACGAACTGCGGCATTAACCAATATCGCCACAGCAGCAAAGAAATATGCGCAAAGCATTGCAGAGGAGGAGGCGGCAAAAGCCGTAGCCGGACTTGAATATCTCAAAGAGGCATTAAACGCTACAACAACGATAGAGGGCGGTCTTATACTTACATCGCATATACGGCTAAACGATGCCACAGGCGATATGTTAACGTGGTCGGGCATAAACGGTGTATATAAAGATGGTCGCACGATAGCCGCGTGGTATGGCGGAGATATGATGGATTTATTCGATGCAAACGATAATAAAGTGCAGTTAACCGACACTGATAGACCGGCAACTTCAGTGATACGCATGGATGGTTCAGCATATTTCGCCAACGGCAATATTGGTTTTAAGGCTGATGGAGGCGGTTGGCTTGGCAATAAGGTTAACGGCATAACATTTGCTAACGATGGTACAATGACGTTTGGCTCGGGTATTCTTATTAATGTATCTAACATCACCGGGCTTCAAGCATCTTTGGAATCGCTCTATAATTTTAATCAAGGATTGCGCCACATCATTGTGCCATGTGATATAAACGGTAATGAAATAACATGGGAGGTAGCATCGCAGACCGACTCTATAAATGGAGGTTTTAAGGCTAAATCCGTAAAAATTGTTGGTGGATTATGGGCAGAAGGATATGTTTCATCGCATGGATACAATCCGTCAGGAGGTAGCGGAGGTAGCGGAGGTGGAAGTTCTTCCTACGACCGACTTGACAACTGGGATGATTACACCAGTGATAAAGCCGGATATGTACTAAGTGCTGCATTAGGCTATGATTTGTATATTAGATTGTCGATACTTGAAGACAAGAATTATCTCGACGAGTTAAGTGTCTCCATTACCGGCAGTGGAAATGCAATCACATCTTTATCGTTAAGCAGTGATAAAAAAACATTGACCGCGACAAAAGGGGCATCGTTTTTAACATCTATCACCAAAGCAGATATAGAGTCAGCGTTGACAGGCACTATAACATCTCATACTCATAACTTTAGCGCGTTGGCGAATAAGCCCACCACAATAAGCGGCTACGGCATAACGGCAGCAAGTGTTCTTTCTACTCTTTTGAATGTTGATGGTGCCGGGAGTGGCTTAGATGCGGATAAATTAGACGGCTATGATAGTTCTGTATTTTTCAGGTCATTTTGGGTAGCGAGTCCCGGATATGATTGTGATTCATTTAACGAGAATAGTTTCTGCTCATTCACCTACGCAAACAATGCACCGTTCACGGGAGCATTTGCGGATATTACAATTAACGGATATGGTTTCTATTTAGGCACGACTTATCATGCAGACCAACCGCTCTATTATCGCAGACATGGTAGATCGGGCGATGGAGGTTTGGGAGAATGGCAACAGATTGCGCGTGTAACCGACAACGTAGCCTCCGCTACAAAACTTGAAACATCCCGAACATTATGGGGTCGAAATTTTGACGGTACGGCAGACGTGGTTGGAGCATTGCAGGATGTAACAAGCATACTATTCTCAACTACCACAACAGTACATCAAATCGGAACATCGTCATATCCGGCAAGTTTGATATACTCTACAAGTATTAGAGGAACATCTGCGAATGGGTTAACATTAGGCGTTACGGGCAATACAAATTCATTATATATTGCGCCTAACGGATACATAGGCATAGCAAATAATAGTCCGGCAGAGCGTTTGCATGTTGATGGTACTATTTATGCTACAACCGGTGTTTACTCCGATGGCTATGTGTCTGCTCGCGGTCAAAACACGGCATCAGATGAAAATCTCAAAGAGAATATATTACCACTAAGATTGAGTGTAAGCGACATTGCTAAAGCACCAAGCATATCTTTTGATTGGAAAGATACGAAAAAGCGTGATGCAGGTTCGATTGCACAGTATTGGGAGCGTGTATGTCCGTTGACCGTAAACAAAACTCGTCAAGGCTATTTAGCAATAGACTATGGTAAAGCCGGCTTGTTGAGTGCAATATCTATTGCTAAAGAACTAATAGATGTTGAAGATAGGGTTAAAAAACTCGAACAGGAGAATGTGTTACTAAAGCAACAAATCAAGAAACTCAAACATATGTAATATGGGAAATTCTTTTGGTAAAATAACTCCGCCAGTCAGCACAGATGATGTAGCAACCGTTCTTGGAGAAAACTCCAATGACGTTGCTACATTGTGCATGAGCGATAAGATTAATCTTTGGGCGAGATATAAGCCTGAAGCGATAGGCACACACGTCTCGCTAAATTACGTACAACGAAAGAATAATAACTTTGGGATAGAGCCATCAGTGGTTTATTCAAATTACTCTCAATTCCTTGACGCAGTAAAAAAAGGAACATTTGATGGCGGTTGGAAATACAATAAGATAGATGTTTCTTCGGGTGATTGGGCACGTCTTGATGATTTTGTAGATCCAAATAATAATGTTGGATACAATCATTATGCAACAAATCCTTTTGGGACTCTTGAAGAGGCAAGTTACGTTCTATCTTCCGAAGTTATTGTAGCATTAGTTCCTCCTCCGTCGGCAGAGGTTGCGGCGGCGGGTGGTATGTTATCTCTTGAAGATTTCAACAATAGTGTTCTTCGTTTCAAGGATTATTACCCCGGAGTATTAATATATAGTTCCGACAAATCATTAGCCGCAACAACGACTGCAAAAATAAGCGAAGGCACAGATTGGCAAATAAATTTTGGTCGCTTAGGTGATAGTTATGCCGGTCCATACGTTGGAGTGCCATTTCTTTCATCAGCACCTTTTGAATATGGTGGTGATATGCCGACAAATGCCGTTATCGTCGGAGTGGGTGTAACCGAGGTGTGGATAGATTTTGTGACCGCAGAGGCATTATACAAGGTTGCTTTGACGGTTGGCTATATAAATTCTACGTCGACTACTATACATTATAAAGTAAGTCTTACCAACAATTCAAATGTTCCTCGGACATTTGATGATATGTTGCTCCGTGTATCGCAGGACTCTAAAGGAACAACAAGGGCTACGCTCGCCATATTCGATAAATTTACACTGCAACCGGGTGAGAGCAAGGTATTGGAGGGAGATGCAGCTCTTTCATACGGTCAGCGAACATGGCAATTTGCGCAATTTACATCAAACTATGTCACTTCGGGTTGGGTAGGATTTATCCAGAATATACAACCGGAGGTATAATTTGTAATTATGATACTGTATTATATATAATTAAATACCTTTTTGTCAATCATTTGTTTAGTTTGTTACTTTTGTATAACACAGCGATAGTGTTAGACATATTGTTTAATTTTTAAACCTTTTAAAGTTATGGATAAAACTTATGTTTTTGACAACAATGACGGAGGATGTTGCGGAGGTAATAGTATGATGCCTTTGATTGCAGCGCTTTGTCAGAATCGAGGTGTAGACCCCAACATGCTTGCGGCGATGATGAACAATCGCAACGGTTGGGGCGATGGTGCATGGTGGATTATCATCCTATTGATTTTCGGTTGGGGTGGCTTCGGCAATGGATTCGGAGGCGGATTCAATGGTCGCGGAACGGCACAGGGTTTAGCAGACCTTGGTAATATCCTAAACAATGACGCCGGTCGCGAACTCTTGATGAACGCTATTCAGGGCAATGCAAATGCTATCTCTCAACTTGCTTCACAAGTGCACTGTGATACTAACGCTTTGCAGGGTTCTATTCAGAATCTTTCGACACAACTCGGAAATCTTGGATTGGGTCAAAAAGATGTAATCTTTGCTATTCAGAGCGGTAATCAGAATATTCTCTCCAAACTTTGCGACTGCTGCTGCGATACTCAACGCCAAATCGCAGACTTTAGAGGAGACATTTCTTTGCAGATGTGCCAGCAGACAAATACCCTCGGCAATGCTATTAACAACGTTGCAACAGGTATGGAGCGTGGTTTTTCATCGGTGGCTTACGAAACGCAACGTCAAACTTGCGACATCACCAAAGCCATTTCAGACTCTACCGCACAGATTCTTGCCGGTCAAAAAGCCGCAGAGTTCCGTGAAATGCAACGCGAATTGCAAGCACTTAGAGATGAGAGAACTCAATATCAGATGAGTGCATTGCTCCAGACTCAATCAGCAAATTTGATTAATACGCTTCGCCCTTGCCCCGTACCGAGTTATCCGACTTGCAATCCATGGGGATGCAATGGAAACTATTACGGGAACGGCTATCCGTATGGTAACAACGGATGCTGTGGCAATAGCGGATGTGGATGTTGCTAATAAACAAGGGTAGGAGGTTACACTCCTACCCAATCTAAATTTATTTTCATATATCGAACTTAAATTTTAAGATTATGGCAGTTTACTTATCACCCGTTGGAGCATCCGTTGCTCCTGCCGCAAATCAATTACGATTGCTTGCGGTATTTAAAGAGAAACTTTGCAAAGAATACTGTGTTGATTCAACCGTGCAACCGCAAACAACGGTTACATACAAGGTTGGTACTACGCGGCTTGTGGATACGACTTTGTTTATACCCATTACTGCAACAATTTCGGTTGTTGTGCCTAATGGGTGTTGCAGCGCGACAACACAAGTATTCACGGAGACATTCATTGTGGCATTTCAAGGTTATAGCGGCCTTCCGACTGTCGGACCGACCATTATAAATCTTGGAAGAGACATTCAGCCAAGTTGTATTAGATGCGGTTGTGCTCGCGGCATTACTGTTAATGATTCACTATTGATAACATTGACCGCCCCGGCTGCAACTGCTGCTAATAACACTAATGAGTTTTAATATCTAAAAGTAAGTAACTATGTTTTCAACCGTCAGAATTAATCAACAAGTCTTTATCTTAGATAAGGCCGCAGGAACTTTTGAAATTGGCGTAGTAAGCGAAGAGCCAAAAGTTCGCTTTGCCAATATGTCGCCAAACTATCAGCCGTATGATTATAATCATCCTATGACATATCAGGTGGTGGATTTAAAAGTTCAGACTGCAAGTGGAGTTCAAAATCTTATTGGTTTACCTATGGATAAAAACGTTTTTGACAATCAAGCAAAGACGCTTTTCGTCACCGAGGATAAAGCCATTATGCTTAACGAACTAAGAGTGCTTAAAGGGCAGAGTGAGAATCATATCAAACAAAACGCCTATCACCAAGAAATGATAGGGAAGTATGAAATGTGGATTGACTCTCTAAGTCCCGAAGATGCGGAGCGAAAGCGCAATGAAGCCAAAATCGCGAATCTTGAAAACAAAATCGTGGAGCAACAAGAGATGAACCGCCAACTTATAGATCAGATTAAGACATTGATGAATAAACTTGACGGGGCAAACAAAAATAAAAATAAAGAACTATGAGACTAAAGCGAATTATTGACCCGGAATATGCCGGTGTATTCTATCGCAGAGATAAATACGAGCATGACCCTGAATTAATGGAGGCATACGAATGCGGCAAGAAGGATGGTTGGCGCGAAGCGATGGAAGAGATAGATGGCTATCATGAGCGGCGAGGAAATGTCACGACTTATGGTGCAGGAGGAAGAATTTTGTACCGCGATGATGAGCGCGACTGGGATGATGAAATAGAATATAGACGCAGACGCGACAGGATGGGAAGATACAGATAATATGAATGTAGGGAGGTAGCACTCCTATCTCCCTACATAATAATCAATCGTTATTTATGGCAGAATTTAATATAATTACATGGTTAAAAAACAAGGTTGGCTTTGAGGTCAAGACCGAAGCAATACAAACTATCTTGCTTGACAGGGGATTGCAGAATACAACCGAATATGACGAACTAACCGAAAAAGACAAAGATTTACTCGTAGCGGATCTATTGTTTTATTTATGGACCGGACCGACACAGACGGCTGCAAAAACATGGTCACACGGTGACCAAACAAGGTCTATCGGGAGTCAAACAATAGCGAATAAAGATGAGATTTACAAACTTATGATTTCTCTTTATAGAAAATGGAATGACTCTAAGGCAGATGTAGCAGAGAATATGACCGGCGGCGTTCAATGGATAAATGAGTTTTGATATGGCGTTTATTGATTTCGACATTGATTCGTTTGATGATTTTGAGGAATATCCGTATCACGGGAAATTTCTCAAATATGTCGTAGACCAAACCAAGCCGTTGGATGAACAGGTTGAAGAAGAGGTATTTATCTTTGAAACAAAATGTGATATTCAAAAACGCTCCGGGCTAAGACAATCAAATCTATTAGCGGCAGACTATACGATTTACTTTCCTCTTGAACTAAATCCCGAATCGACAGGCACAATAGATAAATATAAAGATTGTGGTGTTAGAAGAGGTCATATTTTCAAAGGGGAATTTTACGGGAATTTGATAGAAGGCGTTGTTGAAATGGTACGCCCTTCTCAATTAGGTTCAATGAGTGTTGATATTAAAGTAGTTACAGAACATGGCGTCGAATCTCCTGCAAATGCAGATTAATAAAATTGTTGATTATCTTGCAGATAAAGGCAAGAGCATCATACGTGATGCTGTAGCCACAAAAGATACTCTTACGCGCAAGAGGAATCAGCAAGATGCTTATGGCTGGGCAGTGTACTTCAACGGCAGAGAAATGAAGAGGGGGTATTATACTGAAACAAGAACGGCTGAAAAGCAAAGAAATGGTTGGAAAGAAAAAGGCATCGCACCGGGATACGGTCGTGATGATTTGGAGAGTTATTTCAACCAATACAAACCAAAAACAAACGGTTTTCAACTTATTGTTGTAAATGCGGTATTTTACACTGAAATCCTTGAAAAAGGAGCATCTCATCTAACGCGTAAATTCATGGTAATTACGCAAGAGATGGCAAATATGGAGAATGTCGCAAGGCAATTCAAAGGAGCAAATATTAGTTTATTATGATAAATAATAACTTCAACATATCAAGCGTAGAAACATTTCTTGACAATGTACTCAAGGGGAAAGTTAGCAAGAATGTATATGCCGGTACATTGCCAAATACAATCGATGATTCTGTAAAAGACATTGTATTGATTGACTGTGGTGTCACGAACGATTTAGCGGCTTACGGCAAGGGGGTAATAAATATATTTTTACTCGCCAAGCCGACTGCTAATGGTCGCAAGAATGTCGCTCTGATGCAAAAAATGGAGAAATCTTTCAACGAGGCTTTTGATAATATCAACGATGAAAGATATTCATTGACTCAATTATATAGAACGGCAGACTACGATACGGCACTAAACTGGCATTATACAGTTATTGCTCTCAATATAATTATTAAATAGAAATAGAAAATGCACTTAACTTAATATAAACGTTTAAATTAAAGTAAAAATGGCAAAAACAATTTACACTAAGGCCAAGGAGATCCTCATTGCACCTTGGACTACCAATGAGCAGGGCGCACTTGTCGCACCTACAGCAAATAGTGCTGCTGAACTTGCTTATGTGATTGCAGACTCGCTCTCTATTACACAGGATGACCCTGAAACAAACGACATCGCATGTGAAACTTCCGACGGGCCTCTTTACTCTGTAACTACAGCAGGTAAATACAACGTGGAACTCAACAACGCCTCCATTGACGAGGATTATCTAAAAAACGTTATGGGCTGGGTTAAGGATGGAGAAAACATCATTGCTCCTGTTTCTTATGCTACGCGTTATATTGCTATTCAGATTGGTTTCACGGAGACTGGCAATTATCTTTACTTGCCCAAGGTTCAAATTTCGCCAAAACTTGTATTCGAATCGCTCAAAACCAACATTGCCTATGGCACATTGAGCGGCACTGCAACATCGGCTAAGTTTGGAAGCGAAGTTAGTGCCAAGGAAGCACCTATCGGATTCGCCAAGAACGCAATTCTTACCAAGACTGCTTAAAAATAAAGTCATAACTAACGGTTGAAACGGAGAGGGTGGCGGTAGGCGTAATTGCTCAAAACGCCACTCTCTTTTAATTAAATAATATGGAAGATAAAAGCAAAATAAACGAACTTGACGCAATGATGCGATTATCGGAGGTTATAAACGACACCCCGACAATCGTTGAAATTGGCGGCAAAAAATACAATATCACCGCGCTTAAAATAGGCACGCAGATTTTGATAGCCGAAGAAACAAGCAAGGTGCAAAAACATCAAGAGGGCAATATGGTAGATGTTTTCAAATCATTTGCCAATAGCATACCGGCGGTTATACGGTGCATTGCTTTTGCGATATTGAATGATAAAGACAAGATTTACAAAGATTACTCCAAGCGTGAATTTTCGGAAGAATTTTACGCTACGTGTGAAAAAATCGAATGGGAGAGTGACCGACAACAATGGATGTCGATACTTGTGGAGATAATTAGAAAGATAGATATTTCTTTTTCATTCACCATTACCGAGCAGATGTCGATGATGCGGGATTTGACGATGAAGAAGAGGAATCCCGAACGGTAATGGTATATGCCACAAGCATCATCGGCAATGCAATGGATTTCATAAAACAATATCCGTCATTCACGTTTGAAGATTACTTTTGGAGATACAGTTCTGCAATGATAAGAATAATGTCGTGTGATGCAACATTCACGAGATACTTATCCGAAAAGCAAGCCAAAAAATATTGGGCTAACAAACGTAACGGAGACAAGTTCTATGACGACCCGAATAAATTCATGAATGATTTAGGTCTGCCTATTTTTTAAACTAAAATACTCTTAAAACAATGATAATACTTATAGATAATGGGCACGGAATAAACACGCCCGGCAAATGTTCGCCTGACGGGCGATTTAAAGAATATGCGTGGGCGCGTGAAATTGCAAAAATGTTATACAATAGACTCAAAGACTTTTATACGACAAAGTTAATCACTCCCGAAGAGGTAGATATAAGTTTAGCAACGCGAGTCAAGAGAGTAAATGATGTATGTCTTGAACACGGAGCAAAGAATGTATTGCTTATTTCGGTACACACAGATGCGGCAGGTGCGGATGGTAAATGGCATAATGCGAGGGGATTTTCGGCTCGCGTAGGCACAAATGCCTCATCACGCAGTAAAAAACTTGCATCTTGCTTATGGAATAGAGCAATAGAAATGGGATTAAAGGGCAATAGATGCGTGCCGAATGAAAAATATATTGCGCAGAATCTGTATATTCTAAAATACACTCACTGCCCGGCTGTATTAACAGAGAACCTATTCCAAGACAACAAAGATGATGTAGATTTCCTCTTGTCGGCAGAGGGCAAAAAGAAAATTGTGGATATGCACGTTAAGGGAATAATTGACTACATTAACTATGCTAAAAAGTTATGAAAAAGATTGCAATATATTTGATAATAGGTTTGGTATTGTCGGTGGTTGGCTTATCTATTGCACTTGATAAAGTCAATAGCGATAAAAAGCGTTTTAAAGCCAATCAGGCGGCTTTGTTGCATCAAGTAGATACTTTGACTACCAAGTATGGTAAAAGCGCCGCAGAGGCGCTAAAATTAAGCCTAACAGTCAAAGAACTTGAAAATAGCAAAGCGCAATATAAAGAATTGGCTGACGAACTAAACATTAAACTTAAACGCGTGCAGTCCATATCATCGTCGAATACCAAAACCGATATTAAAATTGTTACCCAAGTTAGAGATTCTATCGTCTATCGCGATTCTATTATTACTCCTGTAAAAGTTTTTGCTTGGAGTGATGCTTGGGTAGATATTCGCGGTAAAATCGATCATGATAGCGTTGACTTATCTCTTCAATCGGTAGATACGCTAACAACAATAGTGCATAAAATTCCACATAAGTTTCTCTTTTTCAAATGGGGATGCAAGGCGATAAAACAAACTATTGTTTCGTCTAATCCGCACACTAAGATAACTTACACGGAGTATATTGAATTGAATAAATAAAAAGATATGAGCGACAATAACGTAACAGGTATAGTTTTAGATATTCCGCAAAGTGCTTTAGACCAGATCAAGAAAGCAGATGCGGCTATCAAGAACTTGGAGAAAACTTCGCAACAAGCAGCTGAAAATATCAAAAAACATTTTGATACCACAATGGTGGGTGGCGTTGATGCTTTCATAAAAAAACTCCAAGAGGCTCAAAGGATAATGAGCAGTTTGAGAATGCCCACGATTGACGCAACAGGCATTTCATCAGCAGTGCAAACGTTGGCGCAATCTATGGGAGTATTGGATAAATCCACCACGACAGGTGCTAAGCGTCTTGTTCGCATAGCGGATGCTATTGCCGCTTTGCACAATGCTAACCCGGATGCAAGTCTTTTTTATAATATAGCAACCGGCATTCAGCAAATAGGCAATATGTCGCAAGTAACGATTGATAAGGTTAAGGAACTTGCGATAATGATGGCTCAATTAGCGAGAGATATTCAAAAAGTTCAGAATGCTCAAAATGCAATCAATAATGACACTGCATCCGCCAGCCAGATTAATAAACTTTACAAAGAACAGGCTGACTTGGTGCGCCAAATGAACGCAATCAAGGACAAGGGCGTTAATGCAACGATGGGTGAGATAAATTTATTGGATAAAATGAGAGCGCGATATGACGAGATATTGCAAAAACTTCTTAGCATCCAATCTAAAAGACAAACTGCCGCATCGGAACTTGCGTTTGAGAGAGGCTCTAATAAATTAGATACAGCCATTTCAACAACAACGCAACGAGGAGCAATACAATATGCGCAAGAGGCTAAATCTTTGAAAGAACTGCAAGATGCTTACAAGAATCTAAAAACCGTTATGTCAACGGTTGACCCTAAAAGCAAAGCGTGGACCGAAATGAATACCACTTTGGCTCAAACTCGCGATAGAATAAACGAAGTCAAAAAAAACATGGGCGAGTTCAAAGCGCGGATGGTAGAGACAAGTAATTTTGCGAATAATTTAAAAAATTCTCTTGTCGCACTATTCTCCATTTCGGCAATCAAGGGATATATAAATAAACTCGTAGAAGTCAGGGCGCAAATGGAATTGCAACAAACTGCGCTAAGAGCGATATTGCAAGACAAAGACGAGGCAGATAGAGTGTTCTCTCAGGTGCAAAAACTTGCAATGCAATCTCCGTTTACAATTCAGCAAATGACAACTTTCACCAAGCAATTAGCGGCATATCGCGTTGAGAGTGAAAAACTCGTTGACACAACTAAAATGCTTGCGGATGTTTCTGCCGGTCTTGGTGTAGATATGGGGCGTTTGATTTTGGCCTATGGTCAGGTGAAGAGCGCGAATTACCTCAGGGCAACGGAGGTAAGACAGTTCACAGAAGCCGGGCTGAATATTTCGGGCGAACTTGCAAAATATTTCTCCGAGATACAGGGCAAAATGGTATCTGTGGGCGATGTTATGGAGATGATTACGAAACGTATGGTGCGTTTTGGTGATGTTGAAGAGGTGTTTAAGCGCATAACATCGGCAGGAGGTCTATTCTATGATATGCAGAAGAAGCAATCAGAAACACTTTGGGGTCAATTACAACGTATCAAGGATGCTCTTACAATCATGTTTAATGAGATAGGCACGGATAAAGAGGGCATTATAATTGGTGTTGTGACTGCCATTCGTGATTTGATTAATAATTGGCGAGTTATGGCTGCTTGGATAAAATCTGCGGCTATTGCATTTGGTGTTTACAAGACAGCAACTTTGCTCGCTACTTTTGCTCAATCTACCTTTGGCAAGGCATTAGCAAACACTCAGTTGCGCCTAATTGGCATGGGCACGAGAATAAGAAGCAATATATCAGAACTTAGAGTATTAACTTTAGTTACTAAAACTGCGGTTAATACGTTGAAAGGTTTAGCTGCTACTGCGGCGCCGGCTTTGCTTATATGGGGTATCGTAGAGTTAATTAACCACTTTATAGAAGCCAAAGCAAAAGCGGATGAGTTAAATGAATCATTGGAGCGTATTGGCAGTGATTCAACAAAAGATTTGAATGATGCACTCGCTAATTTCAAAAGACTCACTGATACCATTACTGATACTACCAAAACATATACTGAACACGAAGAGGCGGTACAAGAATTAAAACGTACCTATGGCGAGATAATTCCTTTGGAGAAAATATCGGGTGAAAACCTGAAACACTTGAAAGAGAATTACGATGAACTCACCGCGACAATAATAAAATACTATCAAGAGAAAGAGTATCAAAAGAAAGCCGATGCGATACTCGAATCCGACTATGCCGAAGATACAAGAAAATCTCTTGAAGAAGCACTCTTGAAGGCAAATAAAAACATGAATTTAGGCATGTTGTTGCCAGAGGGACAAGTGAAAGAGTGGGCAGATAAAATTGCCGATGAATTAATGACCGGCAAAATACCGCGTTCTGTTGATGCCTTAAAAGACCGAATAAAGGAGGTGTTTGGCAAAGATGCTTTTGTTCCAGATAGTAATCTTGAAGATGCAATCGACGAGGCGGATGAACTCGCTAATAAAATGGGTCATATTTCGCTTGCAACGGCTGACGCGGCAAATGCGCAAGATGCTTATACCAAGAGCGTAGCCAATAGTTCTAAAATAGCGCAAAGCGAAATGGGTGCTATTCAAGGGGCAATAATTAGTACTCAACTGAGAATAGAAGCACTTAAAAAAGCCAACGAAGGTGGCTTGATGGACCAAAAGAATGCAGATAATTTTTACCCGTATCAAAATATTGACTATGGTAAGCAACTTGAAATTGAGCAGCAGAATCTTGCAAGACTCCAGCAACAATTAAATGATGTCAATGCCGCTCGTGCCGCCTTGGTTGCACAAGACTTTAAAAAAGATATAGAAGATGAAACGAAAAAACTCACTGATCAGGTAACTGCTTGGTGGGATAATTATCAGGCTTTGAAATCTCTTGAAAAGCAGGGAAAACAGAATACGGATGAGTGGAAAGAACATAAGGCTGCAATGGATGAGGCTAAAAAATCTGCTGATAAAGTAGCCGTAACAATGGGTGTAAAAGTACCGTGGGCTGTGTTGGAAACAAAAAGTACTACTACGGAACTGAATCATGCGCTCGATGATATTGCTACCTTGGCATTCCCAAATTTAGCAATAGCCGCCATCAACTCCATGAAAAAAGCACACGAAGCCGTGCTTACAGCAAAAGGTGGTGTGCTTTCATTTGTGGATAATCTCATAAAAATTCTCCCTGACTCCTTAAGGAATCAACTCCCCGATGTTAGTAAAATGATTGCGCAAAACGACAAAGAATTGGCGGCATTGCGCGGAGAATTATCAAAGGTTAAAGCAACGGCTAAAGAAACGTCTGAATCCGTTGATGATATTTATTCAAGGCGTGCCAAGGTTAATGTTGAAAAGTTTGGCGCGGATATGAAAGAGATAAATAACATCTTGGCACAAGGAGCGGATACGCCACGAGAAATGGCTAAATCGCTCAGAGGAGCAACCAAGGAATGGCAAGGAATCATCGATGCGTATAATAACTCTACAAACAAAGCAGATTGGCTGAAAGTAAACAAAAGAACTGAAGAAGAGATGGCTTTGATGGAGAAAAACATCAAAGCCGCCAATGCGCTTGCAGATGAGATATGGGGAGAAGAGAAAAAAGGTGGTAAAGGAGGGCGCGGTCGTAGTGCGGCTGATGCTGAACTAAAAAGATGGCAGAATATCAAAAAAGCCATTGAAGAAACCGCAAAATCATACGAAGATTATCGCAAGAGTTTCTCAAAATTCGAAGCGGATAAGGTTATTGATGAACAATTTGGAAAAGTTTTTAAGAATCTTGGCGTAAAAATATCTGACTATTTCAAGTCGGGAGCATTTGATACACGCGAGTTAATTGACGCGCTTAAAATTTTGCAAAAACAACTCGCCGCTACAACGACTGAAAGATTCAAGGCAATCAATGACTTGATGCTTGAAATTGAGAAAAACGAAATTGATTTAAAGGTCAAGTTAGCAGAGGATGATAAAAAGAAACTCCAAAAAGATATTGATGAGATGTTCGCAAATTACGAACTCACCGATACTCTGCAAGGTCTTGGATTGAATGTGGATATTGCGTTTATGGTAGGTGGCAAACCAATGACGCTTGAAGATGTCCGCAAAGAAATCACTCGGCTTAAAGATATGAATGGCAAGGATGAGGCGACTGAAAAAATCAAGATATACGAGGATGCTTTGAAGAAAATTGCCGACATGGAGAATAAATCGCAAATTGAAAGATTAAAACAATATGGCAAATATCTTTCAAGGTCGTATTCCAGTGCGGCTGCTCTTCAACTGAAATATTACTCCACGTTAACTAAGATGCAAGATGATTTTGCCAAAACAAAGCAAAATCTGCAAAATATCATAGACGACCCATCCGCATCTGCCGCAGATAAAGAGATTGCCCAAAAGCAATTAGAACAATTACCCGAACAAGCCAAACGTGCCGCAGAGGGTATGCGCGAGGAAATGGAAAAGGAGTTATCCAAACTAAACATGGATGCACTTTTCAAAGATTCGATGTTTGCAGAAATGTTCCAAGATTTGGGGAAACTTTCATCGAAGGCTTTGGACCAAATGCTTGCCAAGATAAATGAAATCCAAAGGGGTGCAAACAATTTGAGTCTAAGTCAAGTTAGACAATTATCGCAAGCGATTGAAAAGATAAAAGAGGCGAAGATTGATGTCGCATCATGGAAGGAGTTAAGCGGATATATTCAGAAAGCGTATAAGTTGCGCAGAGAGGGCATTTCGCCTAAAAAAGCCGCAGATAGTTTAGCGACAAGCCAACTTGAACTCGATGCTATAAATCAACAAATAGAGGATTTAAATCTTATAATCGGCATCAAAGAGAAAGGTTATAAGATTGACGGAGAAACTCTGAAAGTTGGTGGCGAGCAAATTACACTCACTGAAAATCAAAGTAGTTTGCTCAAAAGCGATGGGTCTACGCTTAATTCGATTCTTAATACCACTAAGAAACAAAAGAAAGCAAAGGAGCAAGAGGTTAAAGCAAATCAGGAAAATGTAGATACTTTCGATGATGCTAAAAAAGCAACCGCTAAACTTGTTAAAGAATTGCAGAGTTTATCGGAGGTCGGGCAAAAGTCTATCGAAATTATCACAACAAGTCTAAAAATGTTTGGCAAGGAGATTGATGAATCAGACCAAATGTGGGTAGACTTTGTATCTGATATGTTATCGAGCGTTATGACGCTTGCAATACAATTCGTTGCTCTTGACATAAAGATAAATTCATCTTTAGGCATTATAGGGTTAATAGCCATGGCATTGTCTGTGGTTGCTAACTTGCTCAAAACGATTTTAGGTTCGCATGACGCTAAAATCAACAAGCAAATTGACGAAATAAAAGACCATATTAAAGATTTGGAAAATGCTTACGATGATTTAGCGGATGCTATTGAAAGAGCGTACTCTATGGAGAATTACAGGGTTAATTATCAACGCTCTTTGGATAATATCGACCAACGAATCAATGCGCAAAATCAAATCATTGCATTGGAGGAGGAGAAAAAAGAAAAAGACAAAGATGCTATTCGTGATGCCAATGATGAAATCCGCGACCTTGAAAAAGAGCGTGCGGAGTTAATGCAACAATTCTACGAAGATTGGGGTTCTATTTCAAACACCGGGATTAAAGACCAAGCGGAAGAATGGGTATCAATTTGGTTGGATGCGTTTAAGGAGACTGGTGACGGTCTTGATGCTCTTATGGATAACTGGGATGAGTTCTTTGAAAATCTTGTTATCAAACAAGCCGCATCGGCTATCGTTTCGGCTCGACTCAAAAAATACATTGATATGATTAATGCCGCTCTTGAATCTGAAACGCCGGGATTATCTCTGGCGCAGGTATTGATGAATATTAAAGATCAATTTAAGGGCGAAATGGAGGGCATTAACGAAGATTTGAAACTATTCTTTGAATCGTTAGGCTTTACCGGTGGTCAAGGTGATTTGTTATTGTCGGATTTGCAAAAAGGCATTTCAAATATCACTGAGCCACAAGCAGCCGCAATAGAAGCCTATCTTAACTCCATGCGATTCGCGGTATTTGAGCAAAACAATATTCTTTATCAAATGCTTGACGCTATTCAGGCTCAATATGCGACATCCGCAGATAATCCCGTTTTGAACGAATTAAAGGGCATTAGGGCGCTTGTTTCAAGCATAGACAATAGATTGTCTAAAGTTATCGTCAGTCGGTCCGCAGGGGCAAGTTCTTATGTTGTAAAAATATCTTGATTTTATTTTCCATATATCTTAAAAAATAGAGGGGTCTGTTAAGACTCCTCTATTTCATTTATGATTGATGTGTAAGTTTCTTGAATATCTTTATAGCACTCCATCCATCCTTTCAGTATTCTAATTCCTCTTAGGATGCTTTCGCGTGTTCGACCGAATATTTTAGACAGCCTACTTCCTGAAATGCGAAGATTAATATGGAGATAAGTGAAAATCATATACCTAACGGTGCATACTTTACGCGTGATATCATCGCTCATAATATCACCCACACTAACATTTGACCGTTCTGCAAAAACTTGCAATATATGCTTTATCTTATCGTCTACAAATACCATCACTCGTCAATATTAACTAAATTTAAGCATAAATCTTGAAGATAATGGCGTTTAGAGATAGACTCTTTTCGGCTATTCTGGATATAAACGTCTATATTGCCCGAAAAGCCTACCGCGGCAACAACCGCTTGATACTGCCGCTTTGTCATTTTGCCAAGATCAGGCACATCTTTTTGAAGTTTTGTTGCATAAGCGTGCTGATATAATCTATCGAGTTCGGTAAATTGTTTTTCAAACTCCGGCTCATCTTTGCGGAGTTCTTCAAGTTCGTTTTTCTCATCATCCGTCAAATCGCCATCACTCTTAGATAAAGTTTCAAATCGCTTATGATTAATCATCAAATCATCGAATTTATCGCTCTTCATACGTTTTAATGAATCTTGCATAAACGAAGCAAACTCATTTACTTTGCGTTGATACGATACCTGCAATAGTATAATGTCAGCGGCAATATCCATTGGCTGAATATTGTCAACAGGAATTGCCTCCAATAAGGCGTTGCATAATAAAATTTCTTGATAAGTCATGATTCATACTTTAGATGTTGCTCTTGCAAATTTAATGCAATTTCATTAAAACAACAAATAAAATAGGGATATTGTTTGCAAAAAAAATCAATCTTTATCATAGATACTCAAATCTTTAAGGCTATAAACAACATGCACGTCTATGCCGTATTTAAATCTGAGTATTTTAACTCTTAGAGGAAAATCCTTTGAGATTACATATTTAGAACCTTTAACGTCTATTACTCTTAACTTTTCATCTTGAATAAAACTGAAATCAGCAGTATAATATATAGGTTGCAATATAGTACGCTCGCAGACTTTATCTTTAGTTTTGAGATGCTTGATATAACTTTCAGTTAATTTAGGTTGGAGTTCCCATCTTGGATGTGTTTCAAGTTGGGATATTAATCCTCTTTCCTGCATATCTTTTAGAGCGATATAGACATTACCTTCCAAATTGGAGTCAAACAATATGCCGTCTATTTCAACCTTTTTATTATTATACTTTCTCCTTGCCATGACTTTTTATGTTTTTTGTTGCCCCACAAGGAATCGAACCTCGATAATCAGAACATCAAATTCTGCCGTATTGCCTCTTATGCGATAGGGCATTAAAAATACGCACCTTCGCGATGCGTATTTTCGATAACCAATTATTAACCAAAACTATATATTATGAAAACAAAAAAACTATTCTACATTGCAAATATAGTTAAAAATCATCATTGCGCAAAACAAAAACGCTGTTTTCTTTCGCGATATTTGTGTCAACTTTAAATTTATCCTCAATCGCTTTTTTAAACGCCGCAGAATCGCTTATTTTAGGCGATAAGTGCAATAATGTTATAGACTTTAAGTTTTGCGAATATAAGCCGTTTATGGTGCTTATACACCTGTCTAAACTTAAATGCGTTTCGCTATTGGACCTAACCTCTATACCATCCAATAGCATATTTAAACGCATATCCTCGCTATAATTGCACTCTATGAAGATGTGGTCCAATCCCTTTATAATATACGAAAATTCCGATAAATCCGTGGCAAATAAGCATCGTTGCTTGTCGGGCGTGTCAATTACATAAGCGTAACATTTAGTTTCTCCGTGAGGAACTAATAGGGGTATAACTTTAAAACCGCCAAAATTATATCGCTTTAATGGTGATAATTCTTTGCAATTCTTGAAGTTTGACGGAGCATAAACGTTTAATCCGTGGGCGATGTATTGCTTGATATATTTGGCGTGATCGGAGTGATTATGGGTGACTAATACACCTTGCACATTGCTTATATCATAATGTAAATGCTTTGCGCACTCATTAAAGACAACACCACACTCCAATACTAACTGCTTGCCGTTGCAGTCAAGAATATATCCATTCCCGGCACTGCCTGAATTTAATACAATTAATTTTGACTGCATAGGCTTGATAGATTTATATCCGAAGGGCGTATCCCTCTAATTAACCAATTTTTAGAATTAATAGGACTTACTCCTTCATCATAACACTTCATTACATAATCCGAATATTCAGAGTATGATTCATAGGAGATATTATTATCAACAATCAATCTTAAATCTTCTATCCCGAAAGACAACTCGCAATCATTGACTGAAATGGTTTCGCCTATCCTATTCGATGGAATCCACCAAACTTCCTCTTCATCTAAATCCCACAACTTTATCAATCTATTTCTGTACTCTTCGCATACAAATTCGTATATAACTGACAAACCTATATGGGATAATTTTCTGATTTGCTCTTTAAGTTTTTTATTCGTCATAATTGTTGGGGAAAATTATATTGGGCGATTGCGTTATTACAATCGCCCAAATTAGGATTAATTAAAAATCATCTTCGTCAACATTGTTTTGAGTTTCGGTCACAGGCTTGCTTTCCTCCGTTGGCAATTCAGCCTCCGTCACGCTATCGACCTCAATCACTTCTGCTGTCACATCTTCTACCTTAGCATCATCAAAATGCGCTACCGGTGACTCTATATCGCCATCAAAATGCGCTCCGTCAACGCTAACTGCCGTAGACATTTCGATTGACATAGGTACATACTTAACGATGAGATTTTTGAGAACAGTTTTTAGCATCATTGCCTCGGGGTTAGTGGTCCATAAAGACGAATCACGACTGAAACTCTTGGAGTAACGTTTGCCGTGTTCAAGAAGTTTCTCGCGCGACCAATAAACAATTTTCTCAAAACCATTAGCCAATTTGACATAAGCCATAGCACCAATGACCTTATTGCTCTTGCGTTGACTCTCGTCAAACACATACTCGCCCCTAAATCGGTCTGCTTTTATAAGTTCACCCTCGTAGACGAGTTCATTTTCAAGAGCGACAACTTGACCCGAACGCATTGCGAGTTCAACGTAGCCATTACGCATAATCTGGAATGACGCAACACCCTTGAACGGTACGATAGCCGCGTAGCCGATGTTTGGATTGATTGGGAGGTCAAGTGCGGCTGCTTGTGCGGCTGCTAACGTGATTGACTTAACATCTGCTTTTTGGAGCAAAGAATTATTAGCAACCACTGAAGAGATTGATGCGAGAAAGCCGGGTGCTTTTTTACCCAACATCTCCTCAAATTTCTGCTTGGTCTTTTCAGTAGAAAGTTCTACAGAAAGAGCCTTCATTCCATAGTTAGGAATGATTTCGTTTTTCTTTTCGTTATTCATAAAAAATAGAATAAAAAAATCCGCATACTCACTACAATATGCGGATATTGATATATGATAGGTAGTGAACTATATATATTTATTGCAAATTTACGAAATATTTGCGAATAAAACAATTAATTCATTTGCTAAAATCGCCAAATTTTACAAATTCTGCAACATTAGATTTCTTAGCCACAAACGCTCCCAAGTCCTTACCCTCAGCCGACAAATACCCCGTAGGCATCACAGAAAAAGACTTGCAGATGGTTTCATCCCTACTCGGCTGTGGTTTAATGCGAGTGCCAAAACTAAAACTCTTACATATCGTTTCATCCCTACTCGGTTGCGGCTTAATGCGAGTGCCAAAACTAAAACTCTTACATATCGTTATCATAACTTCGAAACGCTAATCCTAAATTGAACATACTGCTGATTAATAGGCGTCTTTGTAAGCAAATCACTATATCCTCCGTTAGCCTTGTTGGTATAGGAGAGAGGATTACCCGAAGAGATTGAGTTACCCTCGGCATCCACTTTTACAACACCTTTGTTCTTCCACACGAAAGACTCCCCGAATAGCAGTGAAGAGAACCATTCCTGACTCGGCACACGCGTATCATCGAAGATGATGGCTATCTTATAGTCGGCATCCCCCTCACACGAGAAAGTGTCCGTGTCATTCACCGCAACAAATGACTCCTTTGGCACAATAACTCGCCCTCGATAGGATATGTTCTTGTTGCCATTGTTAAGATAAGTTCCTCCGCGTTGCAAGCCCTCGCTCGCCTTGATATAGGCGTATGCAGTCGGAGATGTCCGCACGTAACATACATTCTCGATATTCGGCTCTATCACCGCCTGTAATGTCGCGCTCTGCCCCTCTTCAACCGCAAAGGTAGTACCATCTTCGCTCACAGTCACTATATCGCCATTATAATAATTGGAGTTGGTGTAGATAACGCCATTCCCTCTCACAACATACTTGCCGATAGGTAGCGTATCTGCGGTGGTGTAGACATCGCCAAGATAAGTCTCTTCCGATATGGCGATGTTCTGAGCCGCCCAGTTGTTAAAGCAGATAGCATAAATTGCCGAAAGCGACAACTTAGATGTGTCGAGTGTCAGCACCTTGCTCAATATCTCTCCTCTGCTCTCTTCTAATGTTGGGTCATAACATATCTCATTGTTCTGTATGCTCACCACACCACTTGCCGTTGTTTCATCCCACGTTTCGGCTCTCCCTGTCGAGTCAGAGAGAATAGGAACGTGAATAGCAGGTGGCATTGCTCCGATATATCCTCCGTTGGGTAGCACCGCATCGCTCGTCAGTTTCAAGGTAAAATCGTAATTGTCGGGGTCATTGAAGAGTTCGTAAGCATCTTGGTTACTGAAGATACAATCCGTGAAAGTCGGTCGGGAAGATGTGGGGACATTCCACTCATCCATAGCCGCCAAGATAAGGTTTAGTCTTTCTTCTCCGTAACTATCGCCAAGTTCTATCTTGTGGTCAACCTTTGCTGAGTCTTGATAATACCAGTTGCAATCCTTGTCGAAGAGGGAATTAATGAAATACTGCAAATCGTTGATATACAAATCCACCTTACTGAATATATGGCTCACCACATTCGCCTTGTGATTAGTAGACATTTGTCTCTTCTCGATGGGAATGTTATAGAATGTATTATTATTATTATTATTATCACTAATTTGACTATTCCATCCAAATTTATTTGTAGATATGGCTGATTGCTTGGGGCTAATTACCATACTATGTCCGTTAATTCTATGTCCCGTCTTAAAGAAACTGGATGATGCGTGTGGGCTATTGAACACAAATGATGGTGCTAAAGCAGGATAGTTTGAGTATTCCCAATATCCGCGTACACCTGCTGTTTCGTATTTGTCGTGTCTACCAAGGTTTAATGCGTAATTTATCTCGCAACAATCTCGGATAATCATATTTTGTACGGACAATAGAATAATAAACTCCTCCTTTCCGTCAAAGTATGCCGCCCCTTGATAATCGGCTATGACAAAACGAGTGTAAGATGACACCCAGTCCGCCAAGTCTTCCGAGAACACCCCTCGGCAGATAACGGCTTTATCATCGTTAGTTCCTCTCCACCACCTACCCAAACTCCGAAATGGATTCTGCATCGACCCATCCCCATTGATGTCATCGCCCGTATTCGCATCTACGTAGCAATACTTGCTGTCTTGCGTCTTCCAAACATACTTTTTCATCACTCACCCTCCTTTCTCCATTCTACGTGGTCTTTTCTCTTGCGCCACGTTTTTATTTCTCCCTCGTCAATGTATTCGCGAGTTACGACACACACATACTCGCCGTATGGGATTACCCACTTATATGGGCGATTGTATTCATCCTTCTCGCCCATTACTTTACCCTCTTCGCCCTCGATACACGTCATTTTAGCGTATATGTTGGCGTTGTACCATTGATAGTAATCCGCACTCTGCACCTCTTTCTCGGTGTCGAAGATTATCCCTTCTGCTATTTCGTATTGCATATCTTTGATATTTTATTGTACTTTGAATTTCAATCCTACTGATGCTGTGCCTGTGCCTGACCTTACTATATCGAAGGTGGCAAATGCTTTTCCACTTATGCTGATATTCGGAGTATTCGTCAAGTCTATCGGCTCTTTGATATAACCTCCTGTCGTTATATATAGCGTTGCTACATTTGTCACCATCACTTCGGTCAGCGTCAGCGTAGCATCTTCCAAATTGGCTATTTGTATCGTTTCTTCGTTCGTGCCGTAGTTGAGCGTTGTAATCCTATTAGAGCATTGTTCACTGAAAACATTCATTTCTGCTTTATGTTCGGTGATGCTCGTATTTATTTCGCTCTTGGCGTTTTCTACTTCGGTCATCGTAGCCGATTTTAAGCCCTCTACATCGTTCTTTATCCCCTCGGTGGTAGCAACATACCTAAGGCACTGATTAACGCTCTCAGCGGCTTGATTCGCGCTATTTAAGGCATTGTTTTTGCTTTCATTCGCCTGTTCGCTATACCCCTTAGCACTTTCGCTATATTCTCGTGCTGAGTCGCTATGTGTTTTCGCCTGTTCGCTATGTTGGCGAGCACTATCGGCACTTTGGGAGGAAGCATTGGCATAATTGGAAGCACCAATCGCGGAGTCAGCGGCATCTAAAGCAAATGCTTCGGCTTTTTCGGCTTCTAATCGCGTATTGGCTTCTATGGTTTTGAGTTCACTCTCCACCCTTTTTATCTCCTCGGTTTGTATCGCTATTTCTTCTTTAACCGATTCGGCATTCTTAATGCTCGTTAGGTCTTGTATAAACTGCTCCTGTGTGCCCTCGTAGCCATATTTGACCGCTAAGTCGTAAGAAGTGACCAAAGCCATCGGAAAACTTATCTCCGCTACCTCGGAGGGATAACAAGTGCTATCGGTCAAATTTACTAACGTGATGTCAAGTTTGTCTGGAGTCACTATTCTACGCTCTTGGTCGGGAAATTCACTATCCGGCAAATGTAATGTCACCTCTACCTGTAATTCCCCACATCGCATTTGATGGTCGTTGACGATAACTCTTATCTTATCATCTTCGTTCTTGCAGTTTATCAACTCCCCATTCCGGCGCCCAAAGTAGTAAGCGTTTATCTTGCTATTAGTCCATATTTGAGCATCGAAATCCATAGGAGGAAAGCCTATGTCATTCCCCTCACAATCCCTTATAACTAATATAAAGGTAAAGTCTGATTTGTAGTTTATTTTGAACATGTTCGCTCGTTTAAGATTTTTTTTGTAATATTACCCGACAAATATAATAAATCTATTTCATTTATAGGTAATTATTAATGAAAAAAATGATCGCCAACTCCTCACGGAGTCAGCGACCTAACATAGTATATCATCCATAAACCATTTTAATAATCGAAATATCTATTCATGAGTTTCTCACCTTAATAACTAAACTAAACCCTAATGTTTCTTTTGCAAAGATAATAATTAATCTCTATGTGACAAAATTTATATATCTTTTCTCATCGTTGAAATATTGTTCGCATTTGAAATTCTTCCTTGGTTGATAATCTCTAAACTCTATCGACTTGCAGAGTTCTCGCCTGTTAGTCCATCTCGCCAAATCTAATTGCCACTGCTTTGGTTTATTGGGATTGATAGGGTCGCGGAATGGCTGGGCGTGACAAACAAAGTGTATGCCGTCTGGTCGGTCATTGCGTTCTCTTTGCATCCAATAGTTTATTCGGTTAAAACTCTCACCAAAATTATCATTGAGCATCGTGTAGAGAAATACTTCTCCTCGATAGCCATAACTTGCCAACACATCTACAACTCTTGCACATTCTTCTATTTGCTTTGGGGTGTCGCAGCCAAAACGAATTGCGCGGTTCATATATTTTACTCTTGCCAATAATTTAGCAAAAATCTCCGTAACCAAACGCGCATCTAATGCTTGATTAAAGTCAACGCGCAAATCCATTTCAATTATCTTATTTAATTGCTCAGTTGCATACTCGGGTAGTGCAAGTAGATTATTATCCATAAGGATAACTTTCTTGTTGCCATTGGCGACTCTCTCAATATCCCAATATGGTCTTATTTTGCCCTCTTTGATTGGTACAACACACCAAGGGCATTTGTTGGGGCATCCTCGCGTTAGAAATCCATAAGATACTCCTTGCTCTATATCGGGATAGATTGATAAATCAGGCTGGCAATCGTCAATATAATCAGGGAGCGTAGAGTGAATATCATAGCCGGTGCCGCCTTTGATAATTGTCTTGGCGTTATAGATATTATTATCGGGGGGGGGTGAAATTAAACACCTTAGCCATATAGATTACATCATAATACTCCATTTGGTGCGCCCATTCTACGCTATCTCCTTGTTGGCGATGATACGATGCTATCTTGCATAACGCCAAGTTCGGGAATGTATTCTGATGCCTGCTCTGCTTATCTACGTCTATTAGACCTATCTTCATTGCTAAAACAAACTTAATTGTTTAACTACTGTTTGCTTATTGTTGGGATAGAATAACTGCTCAAAGATATTCTCCAAGCAAGCCGTAACTATTGAGTTGCCTGCAAGTTTGTATTGCGCGGTACGACTTATACTCTTTCCTTTGCGACTCCTTTGCTCTTTACCCTCTTCGCTTAGGAGCACATTGCCTTGAAAATCCGTGAATACATCATCGTTGGGATATGTATATGCTTGTATCTTGTCAATGTATTCTTCCTCCATATCCATTAGGCGAAAACATTCTCGCTCGGTTAGTTTACGGATGCGTATTCTAACGCGATACATCTCTTCGTTAATGCAGATGTAGATATAGCCATCATCTTGCATTAGCGGTCGTAAATCTACATCGCTATCCTCAACTATGTAGTATATCGTTTCGCGGATATACTCGTCATCGTTTTCTTTCTCTTTGGGTATCGTAACATCTACATAGGGATATTCGATGCCCTCCTTTGTTGTTATCTCCATACAATATATTAAGTTATCTTTGGTTACACTTGTTAAAGTATTGGTGTTGGGCGTGCCGTTAAACTCAAAGTTCTGAGTGCATTTATCCGAATTTAGGTTACGCCCTCGTATCGCCATTACCTTATATCCTATCTCCATTACGAACGGATTTTTAAAATTACCTGTATTATATACCTGTTGTTGGGAGTATTTAGCATAACCGGCTCTTATGGTCATACATACCCCCGCAGATGTATTAAGCATTATCAATTCTTTCATATTCCAATTCAAGAATTAAAGGGATTTGTCCTCCTCCACCCACGCAATTAAGTGTGGCGCATGCTCCGAATATGGAGTATAGCCTATTCCGTTGCGCCACTTTCGTTGTCGTGCATAGGTTGGCGAGTTTCTTTATCTTTGATTGTTTCATATTCTATCTCCTTTATTAGGGGCATTTCCTCGGTCGGGATTATCGTTCTTATTACACCTTTCATAATCTATTATCATTACGAACGTAGACTTTCTTTCGTCAGTGTGTATAACGTTTGCCCCCCCATTTTCCAGTAATTGGCTTTTATGGTAGCGATTATTTCACTCGTTTTGCCGTTTATTAACTTTTTCATATTCTATCCTTATCGCCCAATAATGCGAGCAAGAATTTATCCTTGTAGTGATGGTTGGTGTTGTATCACAACATAACGCTTGATTGTATAAGTCAAGCATTATGCCGTTCTTTATCCCCCCCCCCCCGATTAAGTAGCGTGCGCATCCTTACTCCGCCATTCGCTGACTTTTTCATATTCTATTACTTTTACTGCCGACATTGGGAAATTAGACAATGATATTATATTGGTATATCCGACTCTATGTATTGCAGTCGTTATAGTAGGAGCAACTCCATCGCGAACATTGAGAGGGATTAAATACCCCCCCCGATTATTTAATTTCTTCCACATTGGCTATATAGTTATCATCGACTCGCCCCCCCGATTTTGTGCGTATCGTGTACGCTATATCGGAGCGTTTTCGCAAGCCTAAATTATGATTATGGCGCGTATCTGCCGTTACTTCAAGATATTTGTTAACCACTGATTGATTGAGATAGTAACATTCATCTACATTCTCTTCAAGCACATCAGATATTGTTTTTGTCAACCCTATTGGCTTAGGGAATGCAAATCCCTCTTCGTCATTCAGAATTGAAATCATAAATACTCTTTGGCGATTTTGAGGAACGTTGAAATCCGTGGCGTTCAACACTTGCCAATAGTTTGTATAGCCATACGATACAAGTTCATCTTGCCACTTAGTAAATAACGGCATATTCTTCTTGAAAGTCAATGCCCTTACATTCTCCATCAAAAGATATTTTGGTCGCTTGGCTATAACCGCTTTTCGTATATGCCACAATAGTGAAGAGCGAGTTCCTGACCCCTCCTCAAATCCTTTTTGCAACCCTGACATGCTGACATCTTGGCAAGGATGACTGTAAGTTAATAGGTCAAAATCGGGCACTTTGTCCCACTCAATTTGCGTTATATCTCCGTAATTGGGGGGGGGTAGGATGATGAATGGCATTGTAGGCTGCCACTGCGTTCATATCTATCTCCGATATGCCTACCACTTGATAGTCAAAGCCGGGATGGCTCTTTCTCAATCGCTCTAACGCCATTGATTGAGAACCATACCCTGCAAAGGCTTCAAATACTTTTAATCGTTTATCCATGTTTATTCTTCGTTTTTTTCAAGAGGTATGCAAACTACAACATCCGCATCGGCGGCAAAGAACTTTTCAAGCACTTCATTAAGTCCATGTTCAAGCACTCCAAACATGGTCATAAAATCACGCGGCTCTACTCCCATGATTTTGTAGGCTGTTTTGGCTTCATCATCGAAGCATACATATCCATTTGGATGCGATGTTTCAATGAGCAATATTTGTTGTGGATATTGCTCTTTGAGTTCAAGATAAATTTCGTAGACAGCATCACCTGCTCTGCCTATATCACCTGCTCTGCCTATATCTTGAACGAAATCTGCTTGAACGAATCGAACGACTTTTGATTCATTTTTAATTTCATTCATAACATATTGTTTTTAATGGTTAAAAATTATTTAGTTTTGAAGAGTTTCAAACATTATTTTTAGTCCAAATTCCTTGGCAAATTTGTGTTCAATTCTACATCCGCGTGACTGCTCCCAATCTTTGCATAGATAGATAATGTCACAATCTGCTAATGCGCGTAAATCACTGCATAAATAATCCGCGTATGTGGGATTCTTGCCGCAATATATATCAAATGGATTGACCACTATATAACCGCGTCTGCTTAGACTCGCTTTAATCATATCGGCTTTTTTGCGCGATTCTGCTTCTCGCCCTGTTATCGGAAGTGATATATATATTCTTTTACGCTTCATTTGGTTTGTCCGTTTTGGCGATATATCTTTCATATACATCTGCACTATCGGTTATGTCTTTATGCGCTTTTGGCAATACCATAAGACGCAATCCGAGTATATCCAAAACATGCTCCCAATAACGGAGTGAGATACCGGATGAGCCTTTCCTGATTCTTCGTACCGTATGATAATGACATTCGTTGGAGGTCATTCTTTCAATCTTTGCCGGTGTTATTTTAAGTGTTTTCATCTGCTTATCTATTGCGTCTGCAAGATAGCGAGAAAGCGGAGTAATTACAATTTTATCTGCCATTTTTGCTTATATTTTACTTTGTTAGACATACGCAAAGTTAGCAAAAATATGTGAATTTGACAAATAATATACGTATTATTTTTGTAATTTTCGCTGACGAGTGCGATAAATCATTTGTCGCAAAGATTCTTTATTGAAGTTTTTCCCTGATGATGTCTTATAACCTAACGCTATCACCTCCTCTAATATCGGATCGAGATTAGTATGTCTATCAATAGGACCGTTTTTGCTCTCGTATAAATGCAACCACATTTCAAAACGAACATTATTGTCGTTTAATTTCGCTTTTTCTTTGTTTGTTTGGTTGCTCTTTTCAAGTGCCCTCTTCCATGCATCGGCTCTTGTTGTGCCGGTGTTTTTGCCGTATTCTTTAGCCCATGACCCCTCGCGCCTCTTTTTTGCATCGAGTGCCGCCTTGGTTCTAATGCTGATGTTGCGTGCCTCCTGCTCGTATACACTGAACATTATTGATAGCATTAACTTGCTCTGTGTCGGCATATCGCAGAAATATATATTGCCATCGAGCATTTTATATATTCCCAGAGCCTCGTGTGCATCGCGAAAACGGTCTACCTTTGCAATTATTAACATTGCACCTGTTTGCTTGCAATGTTCTATTGCTCGCCAAAGTTCTTTGCAATATTCAAGTTTTGTACCTGTATACGTTTCGCAATAATCTGCAATAATCTCAAAATTATTAGACTCCGCGTGACCCTCGATTAAGAATTTTTGCGCGTCTAAACCGAGTCCGCTATTCTCTTGTTTCTTTGTGGATACGCGCCTCCACGCTATTACTTTTTTCATATATTATATATTTTTAAGTTTAAAAAAAAGGGGGGGGGTAATGGAGTTGATTTTCATTACCCCCTAAAGTTTGATATTAACGCATCGAGTATTCGTCTATGACTTGCCCATTGCAAATTAGGTAGACTTCGCATAGATCTTCCTCGTCCTCGTCTTTCTCCTCCTCGCGGCTAACATAGTCCTCGTAGATGGCTATTGCGTGAGGTTGGTCATTAACTCTTGCCACACATTCCTCGCCATACCATACCTCGTAGGAGTCATCGCCATCCTCCCACCATGCCACGCGAGCGATGGTGTCGCCTTCTTCGTTTAGAATGTTTACACACTCGGTTTCTCCCAGCCATTGGAGGTTTCTCATTACTGGGTCATATCCTTCGTAGTCGCTTCTATCAGAGAGTGATGATTGTTCGGTATCCATGCCGGGATAGTTGCCACAGATGTAGGCTTCTGCCTCTTTCTTAGTTGCGAATAATATTGCTTTCATTGTTTTTGAGTATTTGAGGGCGACCCGAGAGCCGCCCGGTTAAACTTAGAGATTAGTAAGAATTGCTTTACACTCCGACTCGGAGAGTTTAGAAAGGGGATATAACTGGTCAATCACATCGAAGCAATAAGAAACACCCCTTTTGCCATAGCGGCAAACACCGCATATATCGCCATAACCCACCATTGAGTTGTTCGATACACGAACGATAGATGAAAGACGATGCTCGCCATCGATCGGAAGCGAAAGAATGAATTGACGAAGAGAGGAACGAAAAGATTTTGCTTTCATTGTCTTTGGTTTTAGTTGGTTGTTGATAGCTCCCGGCGAAAGTCGCGGGCTTTCAGAGGTCGTTAGCCTGAGCCGGGATGTTGGTGTTAAAAATCCTTTGCGTATCTGCGTTTGATACATTCTGGCATAAGCACATGGATGTCGCATGGAGTGTTTTTTATGTGGTCTTCGCTTTCTGTATCGCCACGGTTGAGGGCTATTTCAACAGCCCCGTTTATCGCTTTGGCTTTGTTCGCTGCCGTCCATCCCCAGACCGCCTTGCGGTCGCGGTAGTCAGCCCATCCAACGAAAAAGCCAGTGCTGCCGTGATTGTTTCCCAATCCGAAGCAAGTAACATAATAATAAGGCTCTCCGGTGCGCTCGTATGCCTCGCCGTCCACTATGATATAATTTTCGGCTTTCTTGGCTATGCTTGATTTGTTGGCTTCCAGTGTGCCATAATCCCAATATTTGCCAGAGGTGTTGAACGTGCCGAAATTTGGTTTTAGCAACCATTCCCACGCGGTTTTGCCTGCCGTCCGATTAACCCATAACGGCGAAAGTTTGGCGCGTTTAGTGTAGTTTTCGCAGCGGTCTTGTACTTGTCGCCACAATTTGCTGTTATAGTGGCGTACTTTGCGCGACTCACAGTCGTATTCTCTGACGACAAACGCAACGGGGGCGCGGTCTGCTGACACTTCGCGGATGTTTGCCGTTACTTCGCTTTCGTGCCCCTGCGGTCTTGCTTTGCGGCATCTCGGCGGTGTTACCATTTCGGTATGTCTGATTGTGAATGTTACTTTCATTTTGTTTTCTTTTTGATTGTTAAACTTGTTCCCGGCGGCGGTGTCGCTCCGCTGTAGTTCTCCCTCGCCGGGATGGGGCGGTTAATTAAGTGGGGTTAACTTGCAACCGCTTTTGTTCCCGGTGATGGAGTCGAACCATCACTAAGCACCATGCCGGGGAAAGTATATCAAGATACTATTTCGTAGTTTGCGAAGTAATCTCGCTCTTCGCTTATCGAACTTTCTATCTCCGTAAAGCCTGTAAACTTTAATTTGAGAGTGCACACTTTTTCAAGCATTCGCTCGTATTGGCGCACTAACGAATCTTTTGTTTTCTTTATCGTTTTCGCTATCTCATTTGCATCTTCGCGCGTCATATCTTTGTCAGCAAAGATCACCAACAAATATTCGCTTTTTTGATAATTCTCTATTTGCTTTCCCGAGCGTTTAAAGCCGGTATTATAGACTATTTCGACAGTGCATTTGTAGTCAAAACATGCTCCTTGTAAAAAACCTATGTGCATATATGGTTGCAATGCAATTCTGACTTCTCCTTTCGGGATGTTTACTACTTTGACAAGTTGGGGGTAAGGAGTGCCAAATACTTCAATACTATTGTTGCAACGCTTCAATAGTCTGCTTAGCATTCCCCTTGACTTCCGATACTCTTCGCGGCTTAGTTTGTCAACCTCTTTGGTTGATAAACTATCATCATCTATTATGCCTGAAGTATAATAGACGCTCGTATTTACGATTGGAAAATTCCTAAATGTCATAATACTTTTTCGTTTTTTAGTTATACATTTGGTTAATTGCTCCCGGCGGTGGAGTTGAACCACCGTAAAACTGCCCAGCCGGGAAAAGATTACATAGCAGACTCTATCAGAGCATCCTGACGTTTTGAAAGTTTTTTAAACCTACGGATGGTATGCGCGCTGCTCCACTCATTGAGATATACTTCTTTTATCTCAAAATTCCACTTATGTGGTGCATTGCTTAGGCATATCCAATGCCCCATACCCAATACGCCTTCATCGATGCAATAGCAATCATATCCCTTATCGCTTAGAGAATTTACAAGATGCTTTATCGCGCTGACAGGATACAAAGAACTTCTTTTCATGATTTTTCTTTTTTAGTTTATGGTTTTAATGGACTCAAAACTCATCAGTAAGTTTTTTTTGAACTAATCTCGATTCATGCTTTCGGCAACTTCTAATACCAAGCCAGCATAGTATTCATTTGTCTCTTGAATGGCTTCTTGAGGAATTATGAAATCCATCCAATAAGCCTCTCCTATAGCCCAATCAACGACATTCTTAATCACTGCGCATTGTGCAAGTTGAGATATTGTAAACCCTTGCCCTTGTTTCATGCGTTTAGATACAAACTTTGCCAGACCATGGAGTTTGCGCAACATGGTTTTTGAATTTTCCACATAAAATGTGAAGTCTCTTGCAAGGCAACCTAAATTATCCCATGTTTTTCTTTTCATAACATTTAGTTTTTTATGGTTTATTTAGTGATTTAAGGAGTCGCAAAACTCCTTAAACCTTGCATCTTTTTCGCGTGTATGCTCACGTTACCATTGTCCCAAAAGCAACTTCTTGTATTCCTCCTCGCAGAATTTTGAGTACTCTTCGGCATCATCGCCACTCTCGATAGCATGGTCTATCACCATACCCATCTCGTCAAACATTACATCTGACTTTAGGAGTCTCGTACCTTCATCATTTACCAAATGAATGATGTAGTAGTCACCGGCTTCGCAGTACGAAATCAATACCAAGCCTTCGAAGAGTCGCGCGGAAACATGTAGAGCAAGTGTAGCATTGCCATCTAACAAACAGCAAAACGCTTTTGTTATCCCCCACGAAAACACCACACTCTTTTTTGTGGTCGCCAAGAGTTGCGCCATTATTTCGTCAACCTGTTTTTTTAATTCTTCTTTTGTCATAGTTGTAATGATTTAAGAGTTAGCAATAATTGAAAGAGTTTGGTCTCCGAGAATTGCAAAGTGATTCTCACGTTTAAGGACTCCGGTCTTTATCATCTTGCGAATGTTGTCGTTGTCGTTCTCCAACCTGAATATATTAGGAGCAGTCACAATCATTTTGCAAATCATGTTGAAGAGTTCATTTTTCAAATCGCTCGACACTCCTACTTCAAGAAGCGTAAAAATGCCTTCTTCGTCAAGCCAGTAAAGTTTATAACTTTTCTTTTCTTTTGTCATAGCTGGTTTAGTTTAATTGGTTATTTGCGGACTGTTCCGCTTTGTGAGTATAAGCACCACAAAGCACTTATACCCTGTTTAGCGAGTCTTTAATCTACGGAGATACGATATACGTCTGACGCGTAGCCATAACGCCGCAAGAAGTTGCTCGCTACCTCCACCATCTTGCGCCTCTTATCCCCATTTCCTGATACCGGGAAGTCTATCATCCAATAGCCATCGTAATTGCTATCATGTAATTTTAATAGCCTGAATGATGTCAATTCCCTTAGTCGCACTGCTATTTTAACCTTGATGATACAAGTATCGTAATTGCACGCTCCGCCATCTTCGCATTGAACAAAGTCGCATGCCACCTGATATGCTTTGTTAAGAGCATAGTTAAAATCGCTTAAATCCGTCTTTGTCTTAATCTGAACAATCATTTTTTGAATTATTAAACTTAGTAGATTAAGTGCATTATCTTGTTGATAATGCACTCTTTTTTAGTCAGCCCGACCGTTTGTTATCTCTTCAATAAGAGTTACCACAGCCCAGATAATTACTAAAATTGCAAACATATTTTTGTTTTTTAAGAGTTGGATTACCAACATTGTTTTTTTAACTTGATTTATTCTTTTTCATGTCATTTTAGTTTTTAATTGGTTATTTGCTCCTCGTTTCGGAATCGAACCGAAAGTAATTATCATCACGCAACCATGCCGAGGATAAGATTAGAGTCCAAAGATAACTCGCAATGCAGCCTCTTTCTTCTTGGAGAATATCCAACCCGGACCGCATCTCAAACCGCGGTTAAATCTGCCTCCCAACGTTTTGAGATACTCTTTCATCTCCCGAGTGTCGCCTATTAGAGCGATAGACTTTTCGGAGTAGTCAATGATTGAGTATTCACCTGCTTTCGGAGTGCTTTCTGGCTTGGATTGTTTTTGCGGCATCTTGTTATACCTTGAAGTGTATTTCGCAAGAATCTTGCCCCAATCTTCCGGATGCGAGTATTCGCATTCTCTTTCCAAACCTCTGCATGCACTTAATCCGAATTTCGAATAGCAGTGATCCATAAATTCTTCGCTTGACCCAAACTTTTGCACTTCTCTATTCATCTCTTGCAGAAAACTATTGGAGATGTCGCGACTATACCGGACACTATCCCAACCCCCAAAGCACAATGTGAATGTGCTATTGGTGGTGCTGTAGTAATCCGAATAACAATCGCCATTGTAGATGTGCTCAAAGCGCGAGCATACTTTTTTTACCTCCGATTGTGTCGGCCCATCAGTCCAACTGACCGTCATGGAGTCATAACCCTTGCGACCGGTGAACCTGACGCCGGGAAATTCTCGCTTTAGCAAGGTTAGAAGATTTGACTTCGCAACCTTCTCGCGTTCATCTCCGTCTTTGAGAGGAGTCAAGATACCCTCCCATTCTTTTAGAGTCTGTTCGATTTCCTCGCGCTCTTTTTCGGCTTCGGTCTCTTTCTCAATCTTTTTCTTTTGCTCCACAACTTTGGCGTGTGCAATAGATTTTTCGATTATTTCAGAGTCTACCATTTCGCCATCCTCGTAGTAGTAGATGCCTATCCCAAATTGTTCTGAAATAGGCCGGCAACCTGCATCCACTTTGATCATGCCTATAGAGTTTGCCGTTTCTCCATCTTTGATGACGAGAGGGTCACCTTGGCATATCTCAACCGCGTGCATATTATCATCGCATACAACGAGATCTACACGAGTTAATCCACTGCCAACATACTGAACGCGTGCGCCCTTGTCAAGATGCACACGCGGATACTGCTTGAATGAGCCATTAGGCCCGAGTATACACACTGACTCTTGAAGATAGTGAACTCCTTCGATTTGCTTTTTCTCTTTCATAACTTTAGTTTTTAAATTGGTTAATTTGGTGATTTAAGGAGTCGCAAAACTCCTTAAACCTTGTTGGAGTAGACGGCTGTTTTAGTTACTCAGTCTTTCACAACTCAACCTCCTTTACCCATAAACTGGCCACCGTTAATTCATGAGTACGGATATTGGCATTCTCGCTCCACTGGCAATTCTTGGCAGTTGACCAGTTATCGAAAATTATACCCGTATATAATTTGCGGTGTTCAGGATTTGTCATATCGAAACATAACTTGCAGACATAGCCAACGAGGTTGCCGTTTCGTCTGTGGAGCGTTTCAGTGAATTGTATTTTATCTCCGTCGAGATAGGATGTAAACACGGAACGGGTATCATCGATAGTTGCCTGTAAATAGACCTCGACTTCCCTCCACGTTTTGAACACTTTGGCTACGGCATGTCTCTCTATCTCGCTGGGGTCATAGCCAAAACCTTTGAGTAGTAAAAGTTTCATTTTGTTGCTGTTGTACTCCTGTTGATTGATTGTAGATGTTATTGCCTCTTTCATAACGAATTTGTTTTTAGTTAATAAAATAGGTTAATTATGGTAGATATAATCTCCGCAAAGAGATTATATCTTTTGCCGTTTTGCCCCGGCATGGGATTAAATGCTCTCCAACTCTAAACGATAGTCTTTTAGAGTGTCGCAAACTTTCTCAATGAATTCAATCAAATCGAAATTTTTCTCAATTTCAAATGTAGACTCCGGGCTGTAAATAATCCAGCATCCTAAATCTTTTTGAGTATCTTCATCGAATGCCCTATCTATCAAGATAGAAAACTCACCACCTTCAAGGTTGTATGGTACTCCTGTATAAAGCACCATGCGCGTGTCGGAAGGGCTATCCAATACAGATAGAATGTTTGTCATTAAATCCAATACTGTTGTCATGCTTTTTAGTTTTTTGGTTATCAACCTCTATATATAGAATATAGAACGCTTGCGGCTTAATGATCTATTTATTGTCGCCGCAACGACATCTTTTAGTTTAAAATCTCCGCGATAATCACTTATCCATAATTACCGCGGAGATGCCAACTAAAAACCAAAACGCTATAATGGTATATCACATGTTTCGGATACGTAAATCATAGCAACTGCTACGATTTTTATCAATAAGTTAAGTAGATACATTGCGCATATCAACGCAATTAATATCCCTGCATACTTTAAACTTTTTCTAATCATTTTTAGTTATTTTTTTGGTTATTAGTGAGTGATAGTGCCGCAAAGCACTATCACCCTTGTAGACCCTATTTAAGAGTTACATCGGAGACTTCATCCGTTTCCGGTATGCAGTCAATAATGAAATCCAAATCCCTGATTTCTATATCATCGATTCGTCTTTCATCGCAAGACCAACCGGGGTCAGTCGGCCAACCATAGAATCTGATATAGTGGTCTGAATCGTCTACTTCGATACGCGAAACGACTATCCCACGACTTTCATCCCACCAGCCAACGGAGCCAATTACGCGCGGAGCGTTTTCCTCTTCGTCTTCGTCTATCACATTACCATCTTCATCAAGATGTATAAACGTGTAAACGCCACCATGTGCTTTGACTGCCCAGAAGAGTTCCTCATAAAGTTTGTCCTCTAACTGCTTGAATTGAGCCGTAAAATCTGAATGTTTCATAATTAGTTATTTTAGTTAATAGATAGGTTAATTTGGTGCGTGTGGGGAGGCTTCAACTCCCCTGCTTGGGCTATCCAATCACGCTTTGCGAGCAGCCTCTTCGATTTGTCTAATTATCGACTCTATGCTATTCGCTCCTTCGTTATTTATTATTTCCATTGCAGACAGTTGAATATGTCTGCCAATGTTAGGCGTTAAATCGCTCTTGTCAAAACTGACGGGGCAACCATACGTTTCAGGCATTTTCCATTTTGCACGCTCTGCTACCGCAAATAAATGCCGTCTGGAAAATGAGGGATGAGCAAGTGGGTAACTGACTCTTAATGGGTCAAGCGGCTTCCCGGCATCTTTGATTTTTACCAATGTGCCTATTTTCTCTATTTTACTCGTTCTTTTCAACGGGCGTTTCATCACCTTCTTGCCAACATATATGTTGACACGATAACCACGCGCCTCCAATGTCGCAATCGCCTCCGATACCTTAACAGCCGCGGAAATCATCTGGTTAGTAGTGGTAGCATAGCCAACACCGCAATTATAAACTACGGAGATAACTTTGGATATAGGCTTAATCCCTTGTTTGATGTTAAACATATTAACCGGGTGTCCGGTCATATATGCTCCGACATCAGGCAAGAAACCTTGTGCACTCCTTACTATCATATTGGCTTTTGTATTACCCCCGTGTGACTTTGCTTTGATGTCGCGCTTTGTATCGTTTATCATGCGAGCAAGTTTTGAATCTCCATCTCGCAATAACCTTTGCGCTTCATCAAAAGACTCCGTGCCAGTAAACTCTTTACGGCTTGAGTCAGTTGCGGTTGACGAACTATATTCACGCCCCAATTTTGTTTGAGGAGTTTTGTCTATCCATGTGACCAAATCGCCTACGGATTGGAAATAGTATAACAAAGTTTCTGTTTTTGTCTTAGAGAGTATCATTTTGAATAGAATTTATAAGGGAGCAAGAATATGTAAAATACCTTGCTCCCTCGCGTTTTTTATTTTTCCGCTATTTGCTTGAATGCTTTCACAAATTTGTTAGAAGATTCTCCCATGCGCATCGCTATCTCGCGTATCGAGTCTTGCTCCATTCCCTTGAGAATAAAATCCTCGATGATTTCCCTTGGGTCATCATCATAGAATGCGACAAGATTCTTGATAGCGCGATAGCCACAGATAAGAGATATGCGCGAAGTCTTGCAGATGCTACGAAGCTCGCGAACGAACTCCAATACATCTTTGCGGTCTCCTGCTATTGCATTCTCGATCTCTTCGCAATAGTCTATCTCGACAAATGCGAAGCGGTCGCGACTCGATTCATCCATTTTGTAGCGGCCGTTGTATTCATCGGTCGCTCCTTGACCATTGGTATTGCCAGCAGCAATACAATAAAAGTCTGGATGTGCTTCGACACGACCAATGCCGGGAAATGAATAATATCTGTTAGCAAGAGCGGCGTTTAACGTCACTACTGCCTCGGACATTGAATTATCTAACTCATCAGGCATAAATACACCTCCTTGTGTAAATGCTTTGAAGAACTCCGTCTCCTCGAACTCCCCGGCGGCATTCTTGTAGCCGGTAAGGTCGAATTTTGTCATTATAGAGTTTTGATAGTAGAACGGCACTCCGAGTGCTTTTGCGACTTGCTCGCATATAACATTCTTGCCAGAGCCAGCCGGACCGTATAAGTACACGTTACGATGATTTGCAACATATTTAAGTATGCGGTCAAACTTAGGATGAGTTATCCCCTCAATCTTATTCTGCATTTCGCCCACCTTAATAGTGTGCTCGTGCTTTACAGATTGAGGAGTTTGCTTTGCCATCATGGCTTCCATTTGCTTCTGCATTTGCTTCTGCATTTGCGCCATGACCTTGGCGGTTATATCGCCAGCCATGCCGTCAAAGAGAGCCGCGAATGCACCCAGCGATGACGAAGGAGAAGGAGCACCAGATGTCTCGATCTCGGAAGGTTGAGGGTCGGAAGGTGTAATATCCACCTCTTCGGCCTCAACATCTTCGATTTGTGGCTCTGGTTGAGGAGCAGGTTGAGGAGCAGGCGAAGGAGCAGGTTGTGGCATCGGTTGTGGCATCGGCTCTGGTTGTGGTTCCGGTTCCGGTTGTGGCACGCGCTTTTGTGATTTTCCGCCAATCTTGGCGAATAGCACTCTATCAGTGCCACACTTCTTGACCGTGAGATTTTCGCCATCATGCTCCACAACTTCGAATTGTTGCTGGCATCGACGATAACGCTCCTCTGAAGACGTCGGAACACCAGTGAACACATCGCCGACAGTACAATATTCTGCCGCATGCTTCAATGCTGCACACTCAAGGGCTGTAAACTCTTTTCTCAATGTCTCTCCTGAAATTGTCATTACTTTCATAATACGTTTTTAGTTTTTAATTGGTTATTCGGGATTATTCCCGGACTATCCCCATTTTGTGGAGATAGTTTCGTCTTAATTCTCAAAGACTCATCAGCGGGACTTCTTTTTCTTTGAATCCGAATCGCAAATTCTCAGTTCTAATATAGACCGGTCTATCTGCCCCTTCCATTGTTGCGTCTACGTACAACCACCCTTCTGGGTCAAAGTCGGGGTCATTCCATGGTTGATGTTTTTCTTGTTCTATCCACTCGCTATCCTCCTCTTCGAAATACTCGGTATAATCATTGTTGACTATATCGGCAACTACTTGTTCAAGAGCATACTCTGCCGAAGGAGTCGGATCTTTTACTTCGAATTCATCGAGTGCATAGCCAGAGCCAGACCATAAATAAACGCTTGTTATTAATTCCATAAGTTTTAAGTTTTTGGTTAATTTGGTTTAGTTAGTTAGTTTAGTGACATCCGGCAAGTATCGCTTGCAAGTTATGCCGAAGCATAGAAATTCGCGAAGAGTTTACACTCCTCGCGTCGGATGCCTGTTTAACCAATTTACCGGAGCATGCGCTTACTTTGCAGCTTTGCACACGACTCCGGTATAAACTAAAAACTAATTAGTCATCTTCACTCCCCCGTTATGATTATATAACTATTCTATCTGAATTGATTCGCGACTCGGTCGCTTTGCTCTTTATTCAGTTACTCATCATCGGTTATTACCTACTCTTTTCTCTGAATAAGAAATTACTCATCATCGACTCAAAAAAAAGAGTCTACTAATTTCACTTCTTCCGACTTTTTCTTCTTCGCCAGCCTCCTACACAATTATGTAAGAATATTGCTACTAATACTTATCGGCGATTGTCAATTCCGGATATATTCGAGTGGAACGATTCGGGATAGGGGTATAATCCCCCCGTTAACGCTTTTTAGACGTTTTCCCCTCCTCGGCCTCGCGTTCCTTTGCGAGGGCTTAAACCAGTACACAATTAATAACTCAATTTCGCGCCGGGAGTCTCCTCGTCTCCGATTTGACTCAATCAATACCCTATTTGCAATTTCTTGCAGATATCGACTCACTTAATTTCGTTTATTGCTTGTATGTCAACGTACACTTGAGGATAGATGAATCCTCTGAATTAATTCGCGTTTTCGCTATAATGATCGCTCGTCGCTTGCTAATTCGAGTGCCAATATAATACCCCTATTTAGTATATGCAAATAATTCGCAAATAATTCGCTATAATTTAACGCTAATTAACATTTATAATTCATTTTGTTAATTCTTTTAACATAATTCGGTTAATTCGGATCGGTTAATTCGGTTAATTCATTAGATATTAATCCACCACCGGACACGACACCCCTGACACACCACCCTGACACACCACCCGAACACACCACCCGAACACACCACCCTGACACACCACCCTGACACCGGACACCACCTATTATATATAGAGGACAAATGTAAACAAATGTTAATAACGTTAATAAGTGTTAATAACACTTGACAAATAGAAAATAATATGCTAACTTTGCGACGCAAACCAAAACGAACGAACAATGAAAAAGCAAATTAAAATCACATTGGAAAACGGAAAAGCAGATTATGTTGCGCTCCTCCCGGTTATCGCTTATGAAAATAATCGGTTATATCGATCTTTTACGATCGGTGTGCAGTTTCTCAAAAAATATGCCGAAATTATTTTCACTTTTTGAGACTAACAAAACAAAACAAAACAAACAAACAAAACAAAAATCAAGCGTTATGAAAACTAAAGAAATTTATTCGATCTTCGGGGGCAAAGACAATACCCCGACAAAAAAGGTGATCAACGACTCAACAAAGGGCCGCAAAAGTGAGATCAACAAAGAGACTATCAAAATCAAAAAAGAGCGCCAATCTTTGCGCGCCGTTGTCGCTTTTCTTGCAAGCGAAGAGAGCGAAGAGGCCGCAAACTTCCGGGCATTTTTCAATATACCGAAAAACGCCAACAAAGCAAAACGCGACGCGATATGTGCTATCATCGACAAACAAATGCAGCACTTTGTGATCACAACTGCAATAAAAGAGGGTGCAGTGATCAACGAGGAGGCAAAATTTCCGGTCAACAAAAACGGAAAACGAATTTCCGATTTTCTGGACGTCCTCAAGGTTATACGCTCTGAAAGAGAGACGCGCGCAAAACAAAGAGCCACAATGTGTCAATATCTAAACAAAGCACGTAATGCAAGCAAAAAACGCGGCACATACGACAAAGCTTTGTCGGTTATGCTTGAAACAGCCAAAAATGCCCCGGCAAAATACGTCTCAACCGAATTATCACCCTCTTTTATTGTGGTGGACGGTGTAACGAAATACACGACAAATGAATATCCAACTATCGAGTCACTTATCTCTAAATACACCACCAAAAAAGAGGAGACAAAGTGATTAATCACACCCCCGGTCAAAATAAGGTATCTAAAATGATACCTTATTTTTTTGTCTCTATCGGTGTAATATATTGCACTATATAATCTGGTCAAAATAAACCTTCTAAAATTATCAATAACACACAATAAAGATAACTACAATTAATAAGGGATTAAATAAGGGTAAATAGGATTAATAAGGATTAAGGATTATTAGAGGAAAATAATAAAGATAAGAATTAAGGGATTAAAAAGGGATTAAAAGGAAATTAAGATTAAAAGATAAGGGATCAAAGAAAGTACAAGAGCCAATTTTTTACCACCCGGTCGAAAAACTCAAAAAAATTGGCTCTATCATCATATATCATTAATGCCATATTATTCTCAATAAAACACAAACGTTCATTTGTTATTTATTTTAAGCGTTTATAGCGTGTTTAAATTAAAATATATAGGGTAACATTATAATATAGATTAAAAGCGTTATATGGCTCTAAAAACGGCTTATTTAAGCATATTTTAATAAGGGATATAACATAAGCATATACACCCCCCCCGGTGGGAGACAAAAGAAGGAGCACAACCTTCTCGCAAATTTTTTTTATTTTTTATTTTTCATAACCTCTCCTCATATTTTTTATTTTTTATTTTTTAATATATATTGTTTCTCAACCTTATATCATTTTTTATTTTATTTTTTTATTTTTCGACATTTCTTGATTCTTTTCATTTTTTTATTTTTTTGACAGATGTTTTTGCAATACGTCTAATATCGACAAAGCATAGATTTGTGTGTAAATTTTTTGTGTTGTTATTTGTGTGTATGTTTTAAAAATATGTTTTACAACATAATTTGCAGCATGTTCGGGACGTTTTATCCGGGAACGTAGGAGCATTGATATGGGTAACTTGTGGGTAGGTGCTGACGGTGTTGGGACTTTGTGTGGACTCTGTTTGTGTTGACTCTGAATGACAAAACACAAAAAAACAAAAAAATAATCACCCAAAAAATAAGCACCGTCTTATTTTTTGATAAAAACTCGATAGAGTTTTTATTTTTTTTAAA